>Ga0116227_10003302_pt1 | contig 36046 bp, 28 predicted proteins | sample S1TSphgellanicum_FD_89693 | JGI IMG/M metagenome (GOLD analysis project Ga0116227, IMG submission 89693) | Host-associated microbial communities from peat moss isolated from Minnesota, USA - S1T2_Fb - Sphagnum magellanicum MG | ecosystem: Host-associated > Plants > Peat moss > Unclassified...
GGAAAGACTAAGAACAAGTGGGCTTACAGGAAGCTCCCCACTTACAAGACCTGAAGCAAAATCATTCTGAAAATGCCAAAAGCGGAAATTCCAAACAGGAATTTTTCTTTAAGAACCAACCCTTTGGTTCTCTTTAGAAGAACTTTTAAAGGGTAGCCTTTTGCCTTCAGAAAGACAATAAGACTGACCATCTGGTAGACAAAAAACTTCTTACAACTACAAAGTCTCAAGAATCTGTAAAATTGACTATTGATAGCCCCCAGCTTTGCAGTCATTGAGATATTGGAATGAACATGAGGCATTCTAATCATTTCAATACCTGCATACTTTGGTTCAGAGTGTTTGTCAAAAATATCACAGGATAAACCTTGAGGACTCTGTCTCACAGTTAGATCCAAGAAATTACAAGAGAAGCCTTTTAGATGTACAATTCAACTCACAAGAGATTTTTGGGTATATGCTGCTACCAAAAGAGTCTTGGTTAAGGTACATGAAGTTGTCAAAATCTGGAAAATCAAGAACAAATAGATCATCCACAAACCTACGAACCAAGGACAATCTATGAAGCACAACAGGACAAGTGTTACTCTTCAAGAGACACTTAATGAAATCAAACTCATAGGTAGAGAGATAGAAATTAACCAAATAGACCGCACAATTAGTACCCATGGGGATACAAATGCATTGTCTATAAACACCCTGACCAAAACAAAGAAACAAGTTGAATCTAAATAAAGTGTAGAGATGACCCAATAATAACGTTACAGACAGTTCAGATCTGACAAAATATCAGCAAAAATTCAAAAGAGGAAATCCAACCATAGATAACAGACAAAATAAATGCAAAACCAAAAACCAAGGAGCAGTTTGAACAACAGTGACAGTCATAGAGTTTCAGAGACCTTCAACAGCAACATGTATGCTCTTGACCACCTACCATACACGATGCAAAAGCACACCATCCAGGATCAGAATGGGATACCTTCAAGAAAAGCTTGAAATCCTTCCCTAGAGCTACATCCTGGAAGACTTCCAAAACCTTGTTGAGTTCTACACGGAGAACACTTGCTGTACTAAGGACAGCATCTTCTGACAGAGTCAGATCAGGCACAGGAGGACCGGGCCTGCAAAACAGACAGGGGATGAACTTGTAGATGACTTGAGGTGTAAACTGAGCACAAGATATATACAACGGCAGATTGAGCAGCCTTTGAATAACATGGTGCTGATAGTAACAAAAGATCAGTGCCTTATAAAGATAACATCAACAAGCATATCAGTGTTACATTGAACCTTTCAACTTTAAAAGTGCACTTGAAGCAGGTCAGACCACAATAGCACACCTGTTCAAAAGAGATGCCAAATTTGCCCAGACAAAGAGGACAACAATGGCAAAGATGAGGACGTTGGAAAGTAGAGGCACCAATTTATATTGAGACTTCTCTAACAGGAACCATATGATTGTTGATCCGATGAGTAAGGCAGCGGAGAGGTGTTTCTGCCTCCAAAGAAGGACATCCGCAACTGCAGAGAAGAAACAAACTTGCTGTTCAGGAAAGGATGACATTGACTGAGAACAGAGTTTCAAGACATTACATATTGCATAGAACGACTAAAACATTGGGAAAAAAAAAATTATAGCTGTAGCACCTGACACCAAAACACTGTCATTATAAGGCAACTGAGATCTCTCACCTTGTCCTCCACCAAGAAGCTGATGGACAGATTTCTCTCGATTAAAGAGACGTCGTGGTGCAGACACATATCTGTCTGATGGAGCTGATGATGAGGCTGGAAGCTTTGACACATTGTCCACTGCACTATTTACAGTATCAGTCGCTATATGTGACACATCTGTGTTTTCTGACATGGTGCTCTGCACCTGACCAGAGAGCAAGATGAGAGCCTCCAAAGAGACTTGAATTGCAAGGAACCTGGTATAGGCCAACATGACAAACATAACAAGTAAGAAATTGAATGACATAAAAAAAATCCAAGTAAGGGGTGAAACAATCCGGTCTCTCAATATCACAGTTATGAAGAAACTGCCCAGCCCTTGTATTTTCATCAATAACTGCAGAAGAAAAATAAAACTCGAGCACATCAATTTTCACAAGCCTCAAGAATCAGCGCTCAAGAACCCATATTCAAACTACACAACATAGTTACTACAAAAACCTAAGGAAAAACTATGTTCTCGGCAAGTACATCAAAAGCAGACAGAAAGCTTGAGTCAAGCACAGACAGAACAGAAGACCTTCTTTTAGGTCAAGCCTGCATCCCAAGAACTCGGATACAGAAGCTAATGACAGTAGCACTACTACTACCTGAGCGCCAGTCGAGTGCAATAGTGACAACAACACAACAAGCAAGAGAAACGCGATACATCAAGCGATGCCACGTTGGTATCGGAGGTCGGCGATCCAAGACAGAAGAAGGAAGAAAATCGAACCTCAATCGGACATCCAAAAGACGAGAAACAACCCTGCCTCCAGAAACCAAGAAAAGAGGAAAGAAATCAAAACAAGAGAGATTAAAAGAAAATTATTCCTAGTTCAATGTGAGGGATCCAAGAGCTTACCTTCACCACGGAGCAAAATACTGCCTGATGTGTGTGTGAGCCCTGCCAAAGGAAGCCAGAAAGAAGAGGAAAGCAACAAAGTCAAGTGCCTCTCTCAGAATACAAGAGAGACGAGGAATTTCCACAGTAGAAAACCCCGGCGCCCTTGACCGATTATAACCGTCGATTGAAACCCTTGTCGCATCGTAACGGTCCAAATTCACCCTCTTTGGCCTCTCGTTCCGAAGTGCCATTTAGGTCTCATTCGGCCGTCGGAAGCTTGTTCGAGGTCTTAATCCACGCGTCACAATTATATTCGCTTTCTCTTTGTACTCGTGTCAGTTTCATGACTTTCCATTCGTCGGTGAGATTTTGTCATCTCGATCTAACACGTGTCTTTTTTGGGGACGTCGGGCAGCTGGCTAGCTCGTCGTGTTGCGCGGTCTTCGCGCTTGTTGTTCTCGTCTCGCGTGCCCATCGTTGCGCTTTGTTTCTCGCGAGCAAAAATCTCGAACAAGTCAATTAATACAATCATTTGGTAAGCAGCAAAACCATGGTGCAAAAATCGTCGCATTCTTCTTCCTCTTCTTCTTCTTTCAGAAGTGGTCTTACTTTTCTCTGACTGGTATTCTATCTTCTCACAGGATCTCGCAAACCCTAAAATAGACCTAAAACTTCTGTTTCGATTTGTGAGATAAACTGGCAGCGAAGTTCGTTCGCTGCATTCTTCTTCTTCTTCTTCGTCGATCAGAAACGATCTTACTTTCGGTCTTACTTTTCTCTCTTGACTGGTATTCCCATCTTCTCACCGAATCTCGAATCCCTAAAGCAAACCTAAATTTTCTGTTTCGGTCGGTTTGTGAGACAAAAATCTGGCAGCGTTGTTCGTGGGCGGCGTTTCTTTCTTGTCAGGGAGAGCGAAAGTACAATCCAGGACTAGGTCTCTGTCTGCAGCAGGTCTGTTTAGGGTTTAGGGTGCTTGGCACTTAAGTTTCCTGTACCCAATATTGCAATTCCCAGCAATTCCCATATTTGACCAGTTCAAGGTTTACTGTGGAGATTGAAGCACTCATCAGACAGGTAGTAGGTCCACTGCAAAAATCAATGTCTTTCTTGTATGTCTTTGTCTTATTTTCCGGCATGCTTTTTTGCATACACAGTGAATGATGGTGTTCGTTTCTCACTCTTGAAGTTTCTATGAGCTGAGGACGGTGCAACATGTAGTAACTCTAAACCCTAAACCTTTGGAATCCCCTCCTACATAGATAGATACTCGGATTCCTGAGCGTTTCACTATGACCAGTTCAACTTAGTTATCACAATCACTTTGGTTTGACACTCATGTGCCTCATGGGGGTCTCAACTTTGCACCCTTGACAGCAAACTAAGTTTCCATTGAGCCTGGCAATTTTGTATCATCTTCTTGTGTTTGCCAAGAGTCTCTCTCCTTGTGATGTTGTTCTATATGATCCTTTTCAGCAGTTCTCCTCCTGATATATGCGTCAAGTCGTGAGCTGATAGCCATCCCCTTCTGCATCTAACCAGGTACTCCACCTGCTTGAAAGAAAAGAAAAGCATTGCAGAAGTGGGGCAGGTTGTTGCCTCATTCACTCATCTGAAAAACTGACTGTCTGGAACTCATAAATCAGTGGCTTCCCAGTCAGTAGAAGTGGCCAATGGTACCACTTACAAAACAGTGTCAGTGTATAGTGTATGCATTTATTTGGACAGTCCAACTAGCCTCCTCCACCATGGAAGAAGCATCATCATTCAGCAAGTCTGTCCAGACATTGGTTGATGTTGTAGCTTACTGGATAGCTTACTGGATCTCAATGGTCCTACATAAAACCCAACATATTTTTCTACAGGTTGTGTGTTCTGAAAGACACAAATCTACACAGAAAAGGATTTATTTTGTACAACTAGACCTGCTCAAATATTCAGATCATGCACAGAACACGCCTTGGTTTTCCTTGGCTGTTGTTGAGCTTTGTTCAATTTGGAGAATGTCCCTCCACCACTTTTTTTGAGATTGGGGGGGGGCATTAGGGTCCTTCAATGGCTTGATTTTTTCTCTTCCTTTTCTGCTTGACTGTGAGTTTGGCATCTGGAATTGTGAGCTTTTCTCTTCTCCAATATCCTGCTCTTCCTTCAAGAGCCACTAGTGTTTGCAGATAGTCTGGATTCTGGGATGACAACTCGACTTTGGAATCAGAAATCTAACACAGACAAAACCTCCCATCTCTGGTTCTTCCCAGCAGGTGTGATTTATGTTGAGGCAGTTGCAGCTAATGTATGTCAATTTGTTGCACCTTTCATTCCCTTGGCGAAACATTATGTCGTAGCTTGCAACCGTTGGCATTTTGCTTGGATTTTGTTCAATGCTTATATGAATACCATTTAGTGTCAATTTGTTTTTACATTTCTTGTAATTCTCTTCTCATGTTTTATGTGTACCGAAATTTGACTTTAATTTATGTTAAAAGTCACACTTGTGGTCATGCTACAAATTCAATGCTTTCAACTTTGATGATTTATTTTATAAAATTGGTTTGACAAACTTAATGTGGACATTAATTATGGTTTAAAATACTCAATCCCTTCATATGAACAAATTGTATTTGGAAGTACAACTATGTTTCAAGAAATGACAACATCTTTTTTGACTTGCAAGGTGTGAAAGTGAAGACTTATTCTTGCCCTTCAAAACTTTTAACCACATTTTTTGTGCAAAAGACTTGTGAATAATTGTATAGAAACTAGAACCCTTGAGTGCACACATCCCATCCATTATGACATATTTTTGTACTCCCCATTGTTGCATCAATATAGTGGAAAAGAGCTCTCAATCACGTCAAGAAAGCCTCTCTTTGACCTACAATTGCAATACAATACAATGGCTCTATGGAGGCTTGCAAGTATCGTTGCTAATGAGCACATGTGATCAAGTTTTATGATGTCACTTGTGGAAGCAGGAATAAGAGATAGCGCATTGAGATGAAAGAAAGCATTAGAGTTTTATTGTTTTTTTCTTGATGTCGGAAGACTCCTTTGCAAAAGTGGAGAAGTTCATGAGTATATCAAACCCCAAATCTACAATGAAGCTTTATAAACTTCGAACCCAACTCTAGCAATGCATTGATTTTATAATAATTTCAAGTTTGCAACAACCTACACTCATGTATATGTAGTTCTACTAGCCTATACAAAGATGCATTTCTTTTGTCAAGTTTGAATTACTTGTCTTTAATAACATTGTTGTATCAAAAATGAAACAGTTTTTTCCAACTCTTGATCAAATTTCTAGAAAAGAAAAAGGAGAAACTTTGAAAGCCATCACATGTAACAACACAATAAATAAATCAAACAAAGGCACTTCATCTATGAAATGTTTCAATTATAATCTTCAATTTAACCGAATTTGATCTAGAAATTCAAATCTAATTATTCAAAATTGTTCAATAACCATATTTTGAATAAATCAACATATAACATAAACCCAAAAAAAAAAGCATATCATCCAAAACTTGATGCAAATCATATCCCAAAATTTGAAAGAATTTATCTTCACATTTGGAAACATAGACTCACATTATTATTTAAATAAATAAATTATGGTTTATCAATGTGGGGACTGAAACTATAACACCCATAATAAGGGTTGTAACAATACCTATTACACATGTACGTAGCATAAGTAATTGGAATGAACTTCATACTTTTGCTCTCATAATTATTAATAGTTTTTAGAATAATAGTGTCATCTCCCATGTTCAATTTAAAAATACCTCGAATGAAGCTTGGCTAGAGTTCATAATGTTATTTGAATTTCAAGATGCAATAACAAAAAGGATTCTAAAATATAATTTACAAAATTTGAAATTTAAAGAAGATGAAAATGTTACTAAACCCATCCATACATTTAAATCAATGTCGGAACAATTATTAACCACAATGGAAATATACTCAAAGAGGATCATGTAATTCCTTCTTTAATGAAAAGTATGCCTCTCAACTAGTGGACCTTTATAACTTCCATGAAAAGGCAACTTAACATAACACTACAACCTTTTATTACAAATTTGCTACAAGAAGAGATTTTAATGAAAAGTTTAAATGCTACATCTAAATTTATCATCAACATTATACATGGGAAAAAGACCTTATAACTTAAGAAGAAAATATAAAAAATGAATTCAGCATCACCCTCCATTTTTCAAAGGCAAAAACCCAATGCCAAATTCTTCTAATGTCAATTTTTTTTTAAATTACAATTTAAACATTAAAAAGAAAATTTTAAATGTTTTCCATGTAAGAAAATTGGTCATGCAATAAAGGATAGTCAAATTTAAAATTGTAGAAAATGAATGAATTGCAATGCAATTCAACATAGCTACTAAAAATAACAAATTACATGTAACTATTGTGATTGTTGAAGATGGGAATGACAATACATGGTATTTAGATAAAGGAGTCACAAATCATATGTCACATGATATTAAATCATTTGTGACATATAATAAGTGGGGAAAAGGGCAAGTCATGTATTTGGATGATAATTTTAAACCAAATAATTGGACAAAACAATACATCCATAAGATTGAATAATGGCAAAGTTAAAGAAATGGCAAATGTGTTAGAGGTGCCTAAGCTTTGGAAAAACTTATTTTTTACAAAGCAAGTTAATCAAGTGAGAAAAAAAATTGTCACAAAAATTGGTAATTGTATATTCATAAATTCAAAAAGATTAGAGATTGTTGAGTGCATTTTAGAGGCCAATTTATACAAACTTGTTGTCATGAATAAACTAAAGCATAATGTTATTACCATTCCAACAACATCAAATATAAACATATATTTTAATCTTTGGCATTTGCACCTAAGCCACATTAATCAACAAATATTAACAGATGTTCAAACAAAATCACTTAGGATAGGCTCATTCAATGAATCAAATTTGACTCCTAAGGGGGACACTTAATATAAAATTTGGCATCTACATGCGTCAAACGATCATTTTGAAAGGGGTATTAAATAATTGTTCAACCCATTTTTTATCACCCTATTATTATTATTATTATTATTATTATTATTATTATTATTATTATATATATAAACCACCCTATATTAATTATAATCCAATGTTTCGTATATTACATATCCTATTTTATAATTAAATTGATTATTTGAATAAAAAGTACCCTAATTTTTTAACTTTTTTTTTTTTAAACCTATTTTTTACCCAACAACCAATATATTGCACCCTATATTTTTACTCACATATTTTGTAATTTTTAAAACTAATGTCTCCCTTGGGATTTGACTTTATGTTCATCTTGCATTAATAGGAAACAACATTAAATTAAATTTCCATAAGAAAATTTTATGCAAACACAAAAAAAATTAGATTTAATACATAATGACATTTGTCAAACACACACATTCATTGGTTACATTTATTTCCTTACAATTATAGGTGAAAATTTTAAATATAAAAAAATCTATTTGTTAAAACATAAATCAAAAATGTTTGAAATAATTATGCATTTCAAAAAAAAAATTGAAACTCAAATTGGAAATTTTTTTTAAAAATTTAAGGTCCTAGGTACCTCTTTGTATGTGATGTGGCTAGACAATTAACACATCTAGATCCCTTTTCAAATCTAAGGAATTGGGTTAGTAATTTATGTTCAAAAAAGTTGTGGGCTACATAATTTTAGTGTTATAAACACTTATGAAAGTCAACCTTCGAAGTTTGAAAGGATGGATTACTTATGTCATCTAAGTTGAAGGTCATTTTTCGAATTAACTCTAGCTAATATTATCTAATATAACTATGTATGGTTTATGTGTTAATGGACAAGTGCATTCCATATTATTGATGCTAATTTTTTCAATGGGCCTTTTATTATATATATTTGTTTGAAAATAAATAACACAAGGTGAAAGCACACTACAATGACCGCATTTGAGGCATTTTTGGGTCTAGAATTATAGTACATACATTACAATTGTTCCAAAAGTATGGTACATTTAATTTTGGGTATCAATTTTGATTTTTGGGCCCTACAAATATTATTTATAAAAAACCAATTTTATGTAATATAATTTTTAAATAATAATAATTTTCATTATTTATATTAAAGGATCCATGTGTATATTTATATTATTGGTAAAATACGGCCATTGTTTCATTTTGATTATATTAATTTTAAGGCTTCATTAATCATTAAAATATTAAAAAATAATGGAATTTCTTAAATGACCCATCTAGTTATGATTGTCATCTTCCATGTGAATATGTTAACTTGTCAAAACTTCAAATTACTACACATTTATTACATTTTATTTTTTTTAAATTCTTTTTTTGAGATGAAAATTTTCAAATTAGTCACATGGTATCCAAACATGGTTCAAAATATATGAAATGACATGGCTTAATATACCTTCAACTTTCAAGAAGATTTAAAATCATTTAAATTTTTTTTGGAATATATTTGTGTTTTTGAATATACAAGTACACTACATTCATTTTCACAAATATATTCCAATCTCCCATTTTGTAAAATGAAATGAAATAAATTCATTTTTAATATCTTGTTTAAGTTGTATTTCTAACATAATATGCAAAAATATTATGAATTTTTTTCAAAAGTTTGAGGTGAGATACACTCAATTATGTACATTTTTGGAAAGTAGTACATTGTGATACCCCAAAGGGACCCAAAGAGGGTAAATGTAATGTGCTTTCACCCCACAATTTAACATTTTTTTTTGTGGGCACATTTTACACCAATATGCCACACAACACAAAGGTATTGGGTGGTTGCAAATTAATGTGGACCAATTCCAATGGACTAAAAGTCCATTTGATAGTGTTAAAATTGATATTTATTGTGATATCATTGTTTATACATTTAGGAATATAGTTAATGAGCTAATAAAAATTACGTGAATAAAAGCCCAACTATATGACTTTTTAAAATACATGTTACAAGAAAAGAAAAACATTAAAATCCATTAATAAATTATTATAGTATGGACTTTTGAAAATAAGGTCTATTTTTAAACATTCAAAAGTCCATACCAATTTTGGGTTAATCTTTTTAAACTTTTTTTTTGCATTCATTTTACTTTTCCTTTATATATCATATATTAAGTCCCAATAAGATTTTTTTAATCATAAACAAAAATGTATTTATATAAAGCCATATAAATCCATATTCTTCCACTTCAAAAGCTCATTACTATATATTTGGGGAACATATGTTGTAATTTTTAATAAATATTTCTTTTTATTAAATTCAAGAATCTTTATTCAATAGCAAATTTGATATAATGATGATTTTATGGGATGCTAATGTACAACACTTAACAAAAACCTATAGTGTGATAGAAAAAATGATTCACCTTATCTTGCAACCACCTTATTTTGATATTGGTTTATTAACACCCATGTCCAAGTTTTTTTCAAAATTTGTTTGTTCGCATCTAGGTGTACTTCAAGATTATGGCTATTCATCCTTCTTCCATTTTCCTTTTGCATTGCTTTTACTCAAAAATAATGTTCCAAAGTAAAGTTAATTTTATTTTTTTGACTTTCAAATGTTATCTTTTACTCCACAAAAATTGTGCCAGATTGATTTTTTAAAGAAAAATTTAATCTTTTGCTTTGTTATCAAATGAACAATAAACATATAGTTGTTATTTTCATACAAATTGCATTTGAAGCATAATCAAAACGTGATTTTTTTGAATTGTTGTGAACATCTTCAAAAATGGAAAATATAAGAAACATGTTTTCCATCCTTATTTAGATGATACAATGTCATTTTATTATCAATCATATTCACCCATCAAGAATAATACATTATGAAAATTAGAATTGAAGGATCATTGTTCATGATGTTCATTGTCAACCACATTTACAACAAATGAACATCATGTTAAAAAGGAAAAGGAACTTAAGTCCTAAACATACCTCCCTAAAACTCCAATTATGGAGTTTTGGAAGCTAAGATAATTGAAGTTCTAATGTAATTTGATTTGGACTTCTTTGTTTTGGTTGTTGTATGCTTCATTAACTTTTCTCCTTTTTCTTTCAATTTTTCATTTTTTGTTTAAAATAATGAAAGTTGTAACAAACTATCCAATTAAGGCCAACAATACCCAAGGCCCAACAAGAAGCTACCATCGTCAAAACAAGCTTTACATGATTTTATTTCCACTTTCATTTTCTTTACACAATTTTCAATTTTCTTGAGCATAATTTTTAAGGTTGCCTTTTTAAATCAATATTTTGCATGTGACATTTAAAACACTTAGTTCTTATGATATAAACTAATATTTCTCTTTCCTCGAACTTTTCACTAATTTCATCTCTTTGTTTATATTTGTGCCTAATGTGCAAACATGTAAAGCTTTGAATATGACTATTGGGGCTTGTTGTTTTATGCATTATTATTTTTTTATCTCCACCAATTGTGAATTTTTAAAAAAATCATCCACCAATGTATTTTTCATAATTTTCAAGATGATAAGTCTTATATATGTAATGGAATGCCCAAGGAGTGAGGTGTTCTCTAAATAAGCACTCACCCAAGGTAGAGCTAAAGGATGCTTACTTCATGAATGTCCCACTCCAAGGATGTTACATGATTCAAAAACCTAAGAATTTTCTTTTTTTTTAATTCTTACAATATGTGGTGAGTATCATAGGAATGTTTTTAAAAAAAACTAAGGTGGGCATTTCAAAAAATGAATTGCCCATGGAAATGGGCATTTTTCTTTTCAAAACACATGCCTCATGCAAATGAAAAATTGTGTTATGTAAGGTTACTAGTGTTGGGCTATTCTCGAAAAATTAATGAAAAGTGGAAAAGATTTTAGATTGGTCTTCATCATGAGCCTTTATGAATATCATTGCTAGTGATACCCATTATGATAACCACTGTGTTGGTTCCCATTGGGGAGAAAATAAACACCATTGAATACCTTTTAAAAAGTTGATACCTAAGCAAGGTAATGAAGGATACCTACATATACTTTTCATGTTTAGGGGTCTAAGGTCCTTCAACTAAGGTATAGCCCCCCTTCCTCCCTTTTCCCAAAGCTAGATTTGAATTCATGACCTTTCCCATTAAAAGGGAAGGTGTTAGCCACTAGACCATGAATTGGTTTGTAAGAAAAACATATGAATGTTTTTGTTTAAAATTTACATTGTCAAAAACATTTTTACATTTGGTATTGTAAAGTGAACAAACAAATTCACACATACATTTCACAAGTGAATCCATGACTTTTAATGTTGGTAATTTTCATTTCTTGAGTTATGTGTTAGGTCAAATTTTGGTTTTAGAAAAGGCTTACTACTTGACCCCTAGCCTTGAAAACCCCATTTGATACATGTTATCATTAACTGAAAGAATAATGTATAAACATTTTTTGGGTCAAATCTAATACCCCAACCATATATTCAAATTATAGTGATTTTTTTTCCAAGAACATGTTTTCAATTTTGGTTTAAAGAACTAGAACCAATGGTTCTCAAAATAAAAAGGTGAGAAATACCCAAGATTAAAGGTTATCTCCAAATACACTAAAAAAAGATCTCATATGTTTCTACATGTTGTGATTGAACTTATGGTGTTGACAAGAACAATAGGGCTTTGATGTATTTGAAACTTAGGTATATTTCTTGTGAATATAGGATAATAAGGCTTTCAAATGATGATGGACATGTAAGACAATGACCATTGAGAAGGAAAAATGCACATGCACATTGGTTTTTGACATCGTTATTTATTAATGCCAAATTTTACAATTATGTTGTAAACCATTCTTTAAATTAAAAATTTCCTATTCAAATATAGATTCATGTGTGACATATCTATTGATGGAGCACTATTCATTTTGTTTAAAATTTGATTAAATTTGAATAATGTTTGAACTATATTTTGTTTGGGGGGTCATGCTTTAAGAGGTGTTTTAAAAGTTTCATATTCAATATATTAATATCCAAAGCATGCTTGATCAAGTGCATTATAATTTTCCCATAGATAGTATGAGTGTAGGGTGCGAGTTAGATAAGGTAGTGGACATATCATATCCCATAGTTTGAATTTCAAAGTTAACACCCTAGGTTCAATATAACTTCAACATGTTATAATTTGAACATTATATAAATGACCTTTTGAATCCTTTAAACCATTATATCAAGTATCTAATTACACCTCTTTGTAAAAGGAATCAAAATTAGTGAATTAAATAATGCAATTGATGTCAACTTTTTATGAATAAATAATGCTTACATTTATGTTTGGCCATGTTCATTGGGTGCATTTGATTGTGTAATAAACCAAATGAGAATTTTGAAGGTAACAAAATTCAATCTTTGGGGTTGCAAGGAAAATAATTTTTCTTTTACCATTTGGTTGATTTTGTGTATCTTTAAAGTTGTAACTCAAAATGTAGATCACATGTGCAAGAAATAATTAGGCCAAAAAAAAAATCAAATTGTTCCTTCAATTTTATTCAAACAATATTTACATTTTTGGGTTTGAACCAAAGTTTGTATGCATAATAATGTACACATGTGAAAAATCATCATCACCAAATGAATTATCTTAGTTTGGTCTATTCAAATTTTCTCATCTAAATTTATTTCATGTAAATGATATTTCTAAAAACGAAGTTTTAAAAAGTCTAAAATATCTTTTTCCTATTTTTTTGGAATCCCAACCATGAATGAGCCCTATATATGGTCATGTGTAAAAGCTTAAAATACAAGTGTATTATACATTATTGGTAACAAATTTCTAATTAAATACCTTTTACATTGTTAAAGACAATTTGACAATATGATTAAAAAAAAATTACACCACATGTCATATAACATAAAGATATAAAAAAAGACTTAAACCCCTATTCAATTTTTCAGAATATCAATGTTTGCTTAAGTACATTTCAAAGTTATGCCCACTTATTGAATATTTCCAATATGAATTACATTTGAAACATAATTGCAAATGAAAACATAAATGTTGTAAAAGGCCATGGATTTTTTAAAAAAATTAAACACATTGGGAACACAATTCAAATATTCATTCAAATGATTAAATGTCATTTAATTATCAATTTCATTTGTTTGTCATGTTATGATGTACAACATAAAGTAATTCAAGACTTATTTGAAGAATGAATGGTTTCAATTTTCAACCATCTATAAAATATAAATGGTATGGACAACATGTCAAAAATAGAAAAATATGGGCAATCAACATATCCCATAACACAAACATTTGAACTTTGACAAAAATTGAATTATAGTTTAGCAAAACATGTCTTAATTAGGACATAATGGTGAACCAAATTCCAAATAATAGGCCTAGCTCAATTCTTTTTGCATATATTTTTCAACATATTGTCCTCTTTTGCATCTCAAACTTTATGAGTTTGTGATATGAGAATCATAAATGTACTTGTCACATGCTTAAAAGTTCTATTACTCAACTTCAAACATTCCTTATTTTAGGACTTTTGATCATGTTGTGCACATACCCTTTCATTCAACCTTGTTCATACTTTTTATGCAACACATTCAAGGGGTATTCACATAACCATATGCATCAAATTCATCAATTATGTCTAACACAAGGCAAGTCATGTGACATCATGACATGAATTTTTAAAAAAAGAAACATATCCATTTCCCACATGCATAGAATGGTTGATGCATTTTCTTGCACATATCCAACAAAACACAAATGAAATGAGGTAATGCCCTCCTTGTGCTTTTCTACATACCTCCTTTCAAACACAATTGTTGCATTACAACAACCCATTTTGGCCAATTTTCATGGACAATATTTTCCCCTTATATGTGCATGCATTATGAGTTAGGCAAAATAATTAGCACTTTGCATTCAAACCAAAACATCAATGAATGCATAGTTAAGGTGGGGCAACAACCATCACATGAGGTTAGATTGATTACAAGTGATAAGTAAGGCCCATGGATGTGAATGATACTACAATAATGTGCATGTACAAGGCGATAGCCAAGGGTAGGTGCAAAAATTTGGTAATGCCTCATTGAAGGGCATTAACATGCATAATGACATGTTAGCCTTTGTTTTCCATATGTAAATGGCCAAGATCCTATTTGTTGCACAAAGAAAAAATGACAACCCATTTCAAAATGTAAGAGCATGTCCATAAACGTAATATAACCTCCAACATCAAGAGGGAATATTAAGGATTTAAGATGCCCTTCAAATATATAAGGAAATGTTGATAGTTCATTACGTTAGTCATGAATATGGTCAAAATTTTCTAACTCCAAATCACATCTTATATGTTTTTCATTGTTTTCACCACATTTTGTGTAAAAAATTTATTGTGAATATTCATTTATATAAACATCATGTCCAAGTAGTACAAGATGTAGAGGCCTTGCCACTTGGAACCCTAGACTAAATTCATGGAATTTTTATGTCATTAGATTTTCAATTTTTTATAATAATCATCTTCTCCACCCTTCCAAAACACTACATATGAATTACATTCATGTTGAGATACTACATAATGCAACAATCATGTGCAAGTAATGTATCATATCAAAGAACAATTTCATTTGCCATGTACCTTGAAGGAAGGACTACATTGCATTTGTAGCAAACTACATCTAAAATTGGAACATTGGTTGCAACCATAGACAAGTGGTGCAAACAAATGACCAAATCAACATTGTGTGAAATCATACTATTGCATTGATGTCTAGCATAAGGAGAACAAACAAATAAGGAATGTGTGGGATCACAATAAACAACAAAAGGTGAATGACAAAGGGACATTCAATGATTGTGTGAGGGCTTGATTCCCACATCCAACAAACCTTTTGTCTTCACTATGAAATTGAATGTATTGGCTTCTAACAATTCATTATGACTTTTAGTCAACAAATTGTCAAATATGTTGTTGAAATCCAATTGCACCACGAAGCTTATTGGTGCATCATTGAGAAAGCAAGAACTTGGTGCCATGACCAATATAATCCTTGGAAGAACAAGGACCATGATCAAGAAGTTGTCATTGGCATCATCCCTTGATATGTGATTACCTCATAATTGTAGTAGACTTGTGGCACAAATTTGCTAATTTATGAAAACATAGAGTGGATAACTATGAAACCTGAATGCTTATGAGCCCAAATGAAATCATTGACTTCTTGCTATGGTGATAAAAAATTGTTTCCTTGACATCATACTACACAACCTATCTTCCCAATAAAGTTCCAATATTCTAAACCTATCTCTTAGACCTTTTGTCACACACAATGAAGAATAATTTCTTCATGATTCGCCATGCATGGCAATCTCAAGCATAATCATCCAAGAGACCACATTGTTGTACATAAGCATCCCATCAAACATGTTCATCACGCATCCTCAAGGTTCCCACATTTGGCATGATGCGTGTTGATGATGCTTATACTACCCAAAAAGACATCAAACACACAACTACTTTGAATGATCTATCCATGAACATGTGTGCCTCCTTCCTCACCAGCTGCAAGCGAATACAATTGGGACATGCATGCATTCAAGGCCCCAACAAAAATCACAGGGATGGCTCAACACCCATCATCATCCTTGGACTCTTTCATTTACCATGAACAATGTTTTCTCGAGTGTATGGGATTGAGTAAGACATGAGATGATCTTAGTAATTTGATCATGGGCACCTGCTTGATCACTGGAACTCTGATTACAAATGGTCTGTACCTACTAGAGCTTTCATCCATCAGATCTGAACAGTGCTGCAGAGAGATGGTAGGTAGATGTTTTGTGAGGGGGGTGGGGGAGGGAGGAGTGAAGAGGTGCAATGCAATATAGGACCTCCAAAGGTCAAAGGGGATGTGTGTGTGTGTGAGAGAGAGAGAGAGAGAGAGAGAGAGAGAGAGAGATTCCTATCTGGCATATCCATATACATTTCCATATCCATAGACCAGCAACATCAAGGAGGGTTCTGGAATGGTGCGGTGTATTGTATTTTGTTGTGATTGTCCTCAGGTGGAGACAACAATCGGAACTTCAAGATGCAACATTGTCTTGGAGGTGGTGTGAAGAAGAAGAAGAGGAGGAGGAGGAGGAGGAGGGTGGTGGTGGGGAAAGATGTCAGTGTGGGACTTTGATGAGTATGGAAACCCATATCCATCAGAAGAAAGACCTGATTATGATGACAACTTGTATGACGATTCAGATGACTATAATAATGCAGCTCATAATCATCACAGACATCTGGATGAGGACGAGGAGCATCACCACCATCACTTGATACATCATGACAATCGGGATGAAGCTTTTTTGTTTTCTGATGATAACGGTGAGCCAAGTCACTCACATCACTCAGGCTCTCATGCTGCTCATGCTGCGCACCATGATCATCATCATGATGGCCACCACCACTCAAGTCCTGCTGCCCATCATGTCCATAGCCATTATGAGCAACAACAACCAAGTCAACAATTGCATCATGAGGATTATCAACTGCATGAGCATCATATGTATGAGGATCATGGCAATTCTTCACAAAATTTTGACACAGTAGGCAATGCTAATGACTCCACCCAGCATACAAGCTCACCGCAACAACAGCAGCAGCAGCAGCAGCAGCAGCACTCTAGAAATGAGGATTTGTTTAGCAGTAGCCGTGTGATGCAGCTGAATCTGGATGAGATTGACGCCTTGGCCACAAGCCATAGATCCAAACCCTGGTTGGTGGTACTGTATGCACCCTGGTGCACCTACTGTCAGGTTCACTTTCTTCTTCCCCTTACAACAATTTTCAGTTTTCCTTTTTCAGTAGACAAAAACACAAGCCACCTGGGTATCTGTGTGCACATGCATGCACCAGGACTACTACCTTTCCAAAAGAAGAAAAGGATAATTACCATGAAGATTGTGTTCTGAACCCGACTCTGAAATTTGAGAATTCTAAGAGTCACATAGAATTATGAGCTTTGATATAGAAGCTGCCAGCTGCACACATTCTCTAGAGGTTAAGAAAAGTGAGTTCCGATCCTGCAACTGAAAGGGTTCAAAGTCCCGACCCTGTAAATAGGATTTAGAATTGGAGACAATAATGGGTGTGGAGTTTGAAGGGATTTGGGGAGTTGGGTTTGTGTAAAATTTGTGTATACAGGCCATGGAACCAGCATTCAACATGGTTGCACAACATCTTCAACACTCAGATGTCTTCGTGAGTAAAATATTTCATTCCATTTTTAAATTCAGGATTAGGTTTTCATTAGCAACACTAATTACAATGTCTATGATACATGGCATGGCACTATGGTACAAGAGCATTATGACCTCTTAAGACCCTCCAAAAATCCATGCTTATATGATGTGCAATTGTCATAGCGCTGAATGGCATACATGTGTGAAATCCATAGCATGGAAACAAATCCCTTTTGAAAAACCTTTGAAATTTGATAGTCTTCAACCCACACTTTTTGTTATAAATAAGACTAAAGTCCATGGATTTTTTGCATGGGGGTGAGGGTGGGGGCGACAACAGGTTGCCAAGTTCCAGGCAGATGGTGATAATAAGCCTTATGCAAAGCAATATTTGCAGCTGGAGAATTTTCCCACAATTCTCTTCTTTCCAGCTAATAGTAGCTCAGTTGTAAAGTATCAGTCAGAAGATCGTGAGGTTAATGCATTGCTTGGATTTGTGCATTCCTTCAACCGGTGAATTTTGGTAGTGCACTCCAGCCCAGCAGGTCCTCAGTAAATTGTGCTTTGGGTACTAGCATGTAAAGATCAATTCTGCATTTTTGTTTCTATTCTCTTCCTCACACATGTTCCAGTGCAGTTTCTGTGTTTTTCTATTTCTCATAGGTGTGCATTACACACATTGGAATTGGGAATGTACATTCCATATTCTTGTAATGCCCTGGCATTGATGGGCAGGCTATTCCGGTTTCTAATAAAGGGAAAATCAGCCCTGGTTCTTTATGTTTAGAGCAAGGCTCCACATTGAGGGCATTATGGTTACAAGCTCTCTACACCCAAGGGGCTACTGGAGAGCATCCACAGGGCTACTGGCCTGAGGATAAGTACCTCAAATCCGAGATGTTCTCAAGATAGGCCATTCTTCTATACTTCTGACATTGCAGATGACAAAGGAAGTTGTAGTTAGATTTCCATAGCATTATGAATCTTCTGACTGTTGATGGCAGATTTGCCGTATTGTTCGCTCACAATTATTGCACATCAATCTAGTTTGCACTCATGTTCCTCAAAGAAGATGATGAATGTGAAGAGTTCAAGTGCTGGAGCATCGTGCTGGTGACTCAGTTGAGAGATATAGCCAGCCCCAATTCTGATTACACTAAAACGGACACTTTCAACCCCAGATGATGGATCAAAAGGCTGTGACTTAAAGTCACCACAAGATGCAGTTGCAATACTGAATATGAGTATGGATCAGGAGAGAACCAACAAAAGATTGAACTAAAATCTTATATACAAGACACACAGGACTGTAAACTGTTTATTGACAAAGGGAGCATTCCACATCCAAGAAAGATCCTGGATTAAGCCTCATCTGGGCATCGCAAGTTCAAACAAACAGTCTAAAAGTACTAAATGTGCCACAAGAATGTACCAGATTCTTGTCAAACCTTGTGCCATGTATCCCAGGCCCTGATTCTTGTGCTCCAACATCTCTGGAAACATCATCACTACTTACTCCTTCTTTAGCGGTGGGGCAGGGGGAGTCTCCCGTACCACTACAATCATAGCACATCAGAGATGAATTAGCGACCAAACAGTAAACAAATGAGCAGGGGGAAATGGGACAGAAATTTCCTCAGTAACTAGGGCAGGAAGGTCAATACCCACATGTGCCTTTCATTTGCCCTAACATTACAGGTAGGAATCTAGATCGGTGTTCTGGATGAAGAGTAGAGATATTCTAAGTTTCACACAAGAATGTGCCTTTGATCCTGCCCATCTGCTCTAAGGTTGTCATTTAGGACTGACTGTCTACAGCAGAGTCTGAATGGACTATCCACTCATTCAAGTCCCTAATGTACAAATAAGGACTAAGACCACAAGAGAAACATCTTGCCTCCCAGAAATGCCAACCCCACATACACAACACTCATGGAAATGCAACAACATGACATCAAGCCAGGCCTGCAAGGGAGGCTTCAGACAACCCTAGTGACACAACCCTTGTTCTTGACTGTAAACCCTAACGATAGGAAAGACACCAACTACAAGTCCATTAACTGAGATGCCATAAGACAATTTATCTAGCCTTGGATACAAAGCTGTCAGCAACACCAGTGACATAAGCCATGCTTTAGAGAGCCCACAAGGAACAAAGGCGGGGGAAAAACAATTAGTGAGAGAAACACCTGTAAAAATGCTCCTGACACCACACAAATTAGTCACCAAACCATCTTTTGGAATGTCTCCCAAAAGATGGATCACAAAAAGAGGGGAAATAAATCAGGCAATCACAAAATATCCATGACAAAGATTACAAAGATTCTGTATCCAGCACACTCAACCATGGAAGGACAGCTCTAAACACAACCCATCTTCCAGAATGCACAAAAGAAGCAAGCAGGGGGAATGGGTCAAATCCCAACACAAACAAAATGGGCTGAGAAATCACTCACCCACCACCAGTGGACCTCTAAACCCTAGCTTCCATGTTACCATAACAGCCAGAGAGACAGAGACAGACAGACAGGCCTACTAAGGATCTAGAAGGGCAAGGGAGAAAGAGAAAATCCCATACCAGGTTTCTGGGGCTCCCCCTCCTGATATGTCTGCAGCTTGTAATAAACTTGTTCCCTGTTCAAGGCCTTGGTTTTGTGAGGCTCCTTCAGGCAGTTCCTCACCATAGCCGCACAAGTGTTGGCATAGGAGATGTATGTCATCCCTGCATTCCTCCAGTATGGAGCTGCAGCTCCAGCTGCTGCTCCTGACATTGCCAACCACCTTCTAAACTCCTTCTTCTCCTTTCGATCCACTGGGCAGCAAGCCCACTCCTTGCAATTTCTCCTGCTCAATCTGATCACGTAGAGTCGATGATGAGCAAGCAATCTGAGCTTGACTGCAAACCCTAAAGCAGAATCCTCAGGCTCACTGTAGCCTTAAAGGGTTCGGCCCTTAAAGGGTTCGATCCTTACTTAGGTACCTACAAAGGTTCTTCAGCGACCCTTACTGCAGCTGGACTAGCTTTAATAGGCAGCACTTGTGCTACAGTGAGAGTGTTTTGGTCCTTTTGGTGGAGGAGAGTTTGATCCTTAGGTATCAGAGAAGGGTCTATGTTGAGAACCTTCTGAGGTTTTGAGGTAACCAGTGTGAAATAAGGTCGCTAGCCTATGTTGAAAGTATTGAAAATCTCAAAAGGTTCAAAAGATAAGCCCTTTATCCTACTTAAGAACCTTTCAAATTTTATTGTTTGGGACCTTACAAAATATGTAAGGACCCCTATACGGCTTTACCAAAGGGACCTTCAAATGCTGCATAACTTTGTCATTGATAATACACTAGGCAAAATCTGGTGACCAGGGCTTTGTTGGCCTTTGCTTACCAAGGCAAGGATATTGGGTTTAGATTCATTATAGAGTATAGTAGCTTAATGGATTTTGGCCCCTAGGTAATATGTCTATTTTTTATATGAAGATTTTTGAAGGATAATATTTTGGCTTGTGTTGAAACTTGAGATTAGTTATAATAGAGTTATAATATATCTTGAAGGATTTCGGTTTCTTTCAGAGGGACTTTTTGAAGATTTTATTTTTGCAAGGTGAAATATTTGAGTTTTCATAATTCTTGTTTTGCCTTAAGCTACCTTTTAATGTAAACGGCAAGGCCACAGTGTGACACACCCCTTGTCTTTCTTGTAGGAGTGGGGCCCTTTGTAGCAATCCCCCTCAAACCAGGCCCTCATTCTCACAAGGGTTCCCCTTATCAGTCATTACCAATGTTGGGCAGGTAATCAAATATGTTTTCAATGTATGATATTAATATGAAAAATATAAAGATTTATGAATGAACTAAAGTTATACGATTTTCATTTTTAAGTTGTGAGATGCTAAATTTATGATGAACACCTCCTTTCCAATAAGAGTCAAGGCCAAGGTTAAACTTAGATCAAGCATTCTTATTGGTGCAATCACTGAAATCAGCCCCAAAGGCTTCACATTAAGAATCAAAGTTGAAAAAGAAAACAATTTTTTTAATCCATAATTTTATGTCCCTGACTTGACCCAAAGGCAGAAAAGAGATACCTATCAACTTGGGAGGTCAATTTGCAACCCTTTGGGGCCATTGTGAACAAGCACCCAAGTTGGTACCTTCACCTTTTTCTTATTTTGTAGTGAGGTCTCTTAATGGCCATACTAAGTCCGAAAAATGTCAGATTCCAAGTCAGAGACCCTGATTTATTTGAAGCATGGGGCATTTATAATACGTAAAAATAATTTAAATGAATTTTGGTATTTTTATCATGGTACCAACACAGGTGCTGGTTCACCCAAGGCCCTAATGAACTGGTACCTTCACCTTCTTGAGTGAGGCCTAGTACCTGAGAAATGTTAGATTTTGACTCAGAGACCCAATTTAGTGTAAGTTTGGGATATTCATATCATTTATGAGAAAATTAAATGAAATTTGGAATTTTTAGTTTTTTCCATGGTTCTGTAGGATGCTAGTTCACCAAAGGCCAGTGAGTACCTCATTAAAATTTTAGTCTCAAGAGTGGATGGCACCTTAAGTGTAAGTTTCTCCTCAAAATGAGGAACCTTACACATATTACTAGTTTGAACCCCTTGCCTAATGCACAGGTGTGTGTGTATTTGACAGTACATATTACAAAATTACAATTACAAACTACATTTCCAAAACCTCTTTATATACGACATTCCACATGTATATATATGGACCCTGGCTGCTGAAAATCTTGATGTTTGCACTGCTTGTGACCTGTGAGATAGCAACATACAGCTGACCATGGGAATAGACCAGAGATGGCAAATATACCCCAATGTTGTTCAACTTGTAAGTAAGTAATAAGCTGCTTATTTAGTAGGTATCAATCTGTTGAAAATTATTTCTTTGTTTTTGTATGTTGATAAGTTCCAGTATCCAGACCCCCTCCCTGTTCATAATGATTAGGGTTTCTGGTGCAGCCAATTTTCACATGCATCATAACAATACCTTTGGCATCCAGCATATTATTATTAGTTGCAAAATTGTTTTTCTGGGCAATCTGATCATCGCAATTACCAATATATCTATTAAGTTTGTGTGCTAAAATGGCAACTGACATCCATTGTCATTATTATTATGGCAAATGCAAGCCTTGAAATTGCCAATATCTAATAAAAATGTGCTTAACGGCTGCTCGCTCTGGCATCCATTGAACTATAATAAAAAATTATGGCAATGTAAAAAGCATTGAAAATTTCCAATATTCTAAATAAAATTTCAAAAAAAAAAAAGGCCCCAACCCAACTCCTTCAGTTGTTGAGAAAGAGACAGGATGAGTGTACCTAAGTCCAAAAACCCCAAAATAAAAAATTAAAAAAAAAATTTACAACACTAATATATATTATTCTCCACCACACCGCATCTATGTTCCACTCTTTTTCCGCCTCATCGGAATAAACAGACCATGACGAGATGGATGAATGACCGGATAGATGAATGGATGGATAAATGACGAGACAAATGGATGAAATGATGCTTCACGACGTCCTTTACTATATGTAATTTGTCCTATCCTCTCTATTTGTGAAAGAAAACTCTATGGATTCTTTACTAGGGGCAAGAACTTCCAAGAGATCTGTCTTGGGAATGAGGACTCATGCAATGTGGGACCCAAGTGCAGGAGCCAAATTCCCAGAGCTGTACCAACAAGGGATTGAAATTTCATGCCCAATGTTCCAAAAGAATTGGTGATGGGCTAACTAATGTGGGTCCTTTTTTTAAATAAAATAAAATAAAACTAAAATTGTGGGTCTAATTAATAAAAATTAATGAATAAACAGAACTTAGGAGTATAAAGCTACTTTTTCCTAATTTCTTAGTCACCTGCCACTTCATCATATTCCACAATTCGTATCCTGAATTCATTTGTAGAGATGTTGAAATTTTCAAAAACTACTTTTTCCCCAAAAAAAATAAAACAAAACTTTGTGAAGTAAAATTTTTTTAAATCTTTTGAAATATTCAAGAATATTTCATTTGGACATGGAATTTTCAAATTTAATTTAATTTAATTATTTGATTGAGATCTGTTGAAGTCACCCTTGTGCTATGCTAGTTAAACCTTACCACTTTGGGCCGACTGAGTAGTGAGTTAGTGCTCATTGCTTTGCGTGTGGGTCTCTTTGTGTGGGTTTAAGTAAATGCTGGCATCTGAGGGTTTTCTCTTCCTGTTGAAAAGAACCAATAGAGTTTTGAAGTATTTTTTAAAAAGGGGTTGATGGCCCATTAAGGAAGATTTCTTCTATCCTCTCAAACGAGGGGTGTGTCACACTGTGGTGGCCTTGCCATTTACATTAAAAGGTATCTTAAGGCAAAACAAGAATTATGAAAACTCAAATATTTCACCTTGCCAAAATAAAATCTTCAAAAAATCCTCTAAAAGAAACCCAAAAAAATCCTTCAACTCTATGATAACTAATCTTTTCAACACAAGCACCCAAAATATCATCTTTCAAAAATCCTCATATAAAAGTAAATAGACCTATTATTATTATTACCTATGGGCCAAAATCCCTTAAGCTACTATACTCTATGATGAATCTAAACACAATATCCTTGCCTATCAAGGCAAGGCCAACAAATCACAGCCATGGATCTATTTGTGAAAGAAAAAATCTACCAGTTCTTTATGCCCATAAGAAGAGGTCTGATTTGAGAACAAGGGCCCATGCCACGCAAGAGCCAAGTGCAGGACCTGACTGAGTGACTGAATTCGCAGCTCAGCCTCATTCTTGGTCTCTATACAATTTTAGGGTTCAGTTCCCAAAGACCGATTGAAATCTGATGCCCTGGAAAAACAGTAGGAATCTGCGAGAACTCAAGAGTAGTGACGGTGGAGACTAGGGTGAGAGCTACGTATGGCCTACTTATTACAATTAAAGTAGGATCCCAAGACTTGAGATTGTAGCTTCTTTGTCCTGTCCTGGAGGAAGAGGACAACATCCCATACATTGCGCTAAAGCTCCCAAGGGTTGTAGCTGGCAGCTGGAAGCAACCCGTGCGCGTACGGGTCCCGGAAGTTTTCTTTGGTTTGCGCCAGCGTACCGTGAAACAAACGAAAGCGAAAGAAAATCAACGCCATGGACTAGGTGTAGTGTAGCGTAATTGCTTGGCAATCAATTTCTGGCAACCACGTTGCTGCCCCTACATGTGGCCCCGGAGCAAAAGCTTGAGTTCGTTGCCCCTGTTGCTGGTGACCAAAATCTCCAACGTGTTTTCTGTCGTGTCGAGATCCTCCACCCACTAAATAATTCTGGCCTCTCTCTAAGAATCCAATGCCCAGCATGACCTGGTGCATTGGATCCTTAGAGAGGGTTTGAGACCAGACACTGAAAAAGAAAGATGCAGCAGACAAGAAGATGAAAGGAGGATGAATCCCACTCTGGGTGCCCGGGACCTCAAAAAAGGTCCTGGGTTCAAACTTCAAATCCAGTGGAGTGTAAGTGAAACTTCTGTCGGCCCTCTGCTAATGAGTTTGACTTGGGGGTGTCAACGGCTTGTTAGGTTAGGTGTGTTGTTGTGCTTCTAAGCAAAAGAAAAGAAAAAGGAGGATTAAGAGAAAGCTCAGGAATAGAAAAAGAGTGTGAGAGTCATAGGTGAGAACATGATAAGGAAAGGAGTCTTGTTTTGGGTGAGGAAGAAATGGAGCCAGCATATCTCACTTCTCTGATTTGTAGTGCAACATTTGATCATAAAATCTTTGTGTCATTCTCTCTTGGCTCTCATGACTTGGAGAAGACTTTCCAAATGCCTTTAATCTCTATCAACAACAATGGAAGGATGAGAAGTTTGCTCTTGGTTTCATGATAAACTTCTTTTGCACAAATTTGTTTTTGGAGGGCACATTTTTTAGCTGATTGAATACTTTTGAGTCATTTCTTACATGGAAGAATCTTTAATCTTAACCCCTCTGAACCTCACATCATGGGTTGAGATTTTATTATTTTTATTTTAGCTTTTTTCACATGGACAAGATTGGTCTTTTAGCTATTTTGAAGATCCATGATAATGCCATGGAGTATCTTCTTTCAATTTTTAAAAAATGTTTTTGTCTCCTCCCTAATAACATGGAGACTTTTGTCACACCACATTTTAGTCCTTTTATGTTTGCCTTTCTAAGTTATGATGTTGCATCCCATGTCCAATCCATTGCTTTCTATATTCCAAGATTATTTATTTCCCTTACATGTTAGTGGCAAATGTTTCAATGGTTGTGCTTTGGAAAGGAGGCTATTTGGGGTGTGGAATGTGGGCATGTATGGGTGTGTGTGTTAATGTGGTTCCACATGGTGTTGAAGTGGTGTTGATGTAGCAAGATGGTGATGTGGCAATGGGTGACAAGGCATTGATGTGATAAGGTGATGACATGGAAAATTTCACATGTCAAAATTGCTAATGTGGCAAAGGGGGACATGCATTAATGTGGCACAATTATGACGTGGCAAACATGACGTGGGCCTAATGTAACAAATTGACCATTTGGTGGTTGAAGGCTCAATGCAACCATAGCACATTGTTGATGTGGATGGCAATCCACATCACTCGAAAAGTAAAAAGATTCAGACTCCATGGGAACATTACATTCCCACATGGGAATGTTATGTCATTTGGCACGGGAACATCAAATTTTGAAGTGGGAACATTCAACTGCTTATAAAGATGTTCAAGGTCATTTTTGGGAACTAAGGTTTTGGTTCCAAGCTATGATTTAAAACTTGCCAATTGGCTATCTCATCATCTTTACACTTGGATTTTGAAAGGTTGGAGGTTTTTAAGAATTCATTGTCGGTGTTAAAGGTTGTGTTGAAATAATTAAATGTGAAAATGAAAATTTTGCGTTATGTTTTAAATTAGGTCTACTTTTGCTAAAAATGACCTCACATTTTTTAATTTCCTTTTTTGGACATTATTTTGTTTTGTTTGTCATCAATTGACTAAAGGGTTATGGTGAATCACAAAATATTGTTGAGCTTCACAACAAAAAAAACCCTAAAGCAAAGTAGATTGACAGTAATGGCAAGTTTTGGGGGAGTAGTGGGTCTTGAAAATATGGGTTTTGAAACATCATATTTACTATTTGATTGTTTATTGCTTTGTTGGTGGCTTTTTGGCATTTAAGTTGTGAAATAACATTTTCAAGGTTTGGTTTTCTATGGTTTTTTTGGTTTTGCACAAGTTTGTTATTTTCAATGTTTTTTTTTTCCACCTTTTTTTAGTTTGTGTTAATATCACCTTTGAGGACCTAGTAAATACCAATAACCAATAGATGAATTTACTTGCCAGAAAATAAATTAAATTAAATTAAAATGGAGAAAAAAAAGACAAAGGACTCAAGACCCCAACATAATAAATAAAGAGAATAGTGAAGATGATCTCTTTGGAATTTCTAGAAAGGTAATACCACATGTAGCAAACCTCAAAAGTGACATTTAAAAGCACCTAAAAAGGATTTATAAATAATGTTACTACTAATGTTGCCTTGTTTACAATATGTAGATTACCACTTACTTATAACTACCTACAAAGGTAGTTTGAAGCCCATGGCAATGCATTTCCTCCTTTTATAGCCAGTTTTTAGTGGTGATAAAAAATCCTACTTGCATAACTTCTTAAATTTAAACATCACATATATATATATAATCCTACACCAAAAATCCACATTCCTTATTCCCAACAAACAAGTACAACAAGACATTCCCCCTACTAAAAACCTTCATTAACTTCTTCCTTAATTTCTTTTTTTAAATACACCTTTATTTCCTCTTTCCAACCACACCACACAAGAATGATGGTGAAAAAGGAATCCTTTCAATGATTTTCACATTGTCCAAAACCTCATTTTCTCCTATTTTATTGGCCTCCATCCAAATCTTTTCCTAAGTTAACCCAAGTGAAGTGACAAGGTAGTGTTACTTCCTCCCTCTAGAATTATTTGAATTTAATAGTTTCATTACTAAGGTAATAAGGAAGCAATAAATGCTTTCACCTACCACTAATAATTAGTGATCATTAAAATACCATTTAGATTTATTAATTTTAAATTAATTTTCCCATTAACCACTATAAGAAGTCACATTTGTTGAAACCGCACTACCCTCCAACTAAAATTCAAAAAACAATTCATATACAATTATTATGTAACTATCTTTTGGGTATTACAACTAATGCGCAACTATCCCCCTAAAAATATGGTGTATTGATAAATAAATAAATAAATTGTCATGTCAAAAAATCAATTAGTTGTATTATAATTGCAAGTGAATTGAAAATAGGTCTTCTATACGATAATTTATACATATCATACATACATATGTAGTTAATCATGTTTGATTTTTTCAGGAATTGCATTGTAATTACATGTGACAACTACCTTGAAATGATTGTAAATGTGCTATTAAAGCAATAACTATGTTACAACTAGGTACAATGTACATACATGTGATCATGCCACATGTCCAAATTTCCACCATTCATTATGGAATATATTTGTAGCTATGATCCCCATTGATATAATTAGTATAGCCACTATTGCGCCACTACTAAAGTATTATTATTCAACTATGTTATGACTATAATATAACTACTTATAATTTAATAAATATACATATTCATTAGTTATTTATATCTTCATCATATGTGTTTCATTTTGAATGATTTAAAATGGGAATGTTACTTCAGCTTTAGAAATCATCTTTCAAATGTAAAGGAAAAGGAGTAATGATAAAATAACAAGAATAGAAATAAACTTTCCAACTTACAAAACACATTTTTTTCCTCTTTGGACCCCTATTACTTTCAAACCTCATAACTTTCTTATTTCTTATTCATTTTAAATGATTTAAAATTTTATAAGAATGCCACCTGAAGTTTTACAAATCATCTTTGGACCCTAATAACAACAAAGTAACATACAAGGATTTTTTTAGGTATTTAGGAACTAGCCTTTGTAATATTCGATGGTTTTTTAAAGAAAGTTTTTGACCCCCTCTCCTTTGAGGGGCCATAACTTTCTCAATTCTATTTCATTTTTGACGATTTTTAATGCCCTAGAGGTGCCAATAAGAGGGGTTCAAGTTTTATTATGACACTAGAAACAATGGAGCCGTCCCTTTAGATTTGACTTGTTTTGAGTGCTTAAGTGTTGTAGTTGCAACTCAATTATAACTTAATTTGCAACTAATGAATAACAAAAAAATTGAACCCATATGTTTTGTTTTCATCCTTTTTGTTGGGACTTTTTAATGTCTCAATAGTCCACCACGATACCACTAACTCCTTTGTTTCTATAGTCACACCATTTAGCCCTTTTTCCTTTCAAGGAAAACAAATGGTGATAAACCAAAATTTTGAACCATTAAAAGGAATCATGGGTTCTGTAACTACCTAAATTCATTAGGTTTTTAGTGAAATCGAACAAAATTTAACTAATATGTAACTTATATTGTTTTGGTCAAAAAGACAAATTGATTATGAAATTTTTAATGAAAAATTATTTAATCATTCTAAATAGTCACATGTTGCATTAAGTAATTTTTTATTTAAAAAAATTGACATGAATATTATCAAATCCCAAGTTAATATGACATGGACTAAAGTGACACGTCATCAATTAAATTAACATGTCATAATAGGGTTTTTTTCAGGTCAGCCATGGATTATATGTTTTTCATAACACAACATGACCAAAATACATTTCATTATTTTTTTAATTTTAAATATTATTATTATTATTATTATTTTGGGTTTTGTTAACAAAAAGTTTTGGTGCCATTCACCACCACCATATGTACATGTTTCTATACTACATTTGTACATGATACATCAATGTATAATACACATTGTATACATTAATGAACCCATCCTTCAAAGGTTCAACCAATGTTGTTTGGTTATCATATTTTAGGCCTATCCTATGGATACCAATAAAATATATTCTCATTTTTTTTAAAGAAGAAGGATATGTATTTCAAAAAAATCTAAGATCTATTACACCATTTACTTCTTTTTTTTTTAAATTGCCAGTTTTGAATGTACTAGTTTTCAATTTTCACAAAATGATGAATATGCACAAAGGTTATGCATATCAATTTTCTAATTTTATTACTTATAAAAAACATAGAATTGGTGTGTGTGTTGTGTGCCTACACTATGCATTCAAAGAAAACAATGATTTGCTGCAAAATGCAAAGTGCAAAGCACAAACATTCAATTATGCTCCCGCTTTTGCAAACCCTAACTTGTAACACTTAAACCCTAAATGATGTAAACCCTAAACCTAATGCATATCCGATTTGTCAAAATGTGACTTCCATGGATTTATACTATATCTAAATATGTTGGTCTAGATAAGGATATAAATAATGTTATCTAGCAGTTGTGTATGAGGTCAAATATCAAATTGAATAAAAAATCTAGATATGTATGTATACATATCTAACCATTATCTAGATGTATATTTGGATTTTTCTATATAATTAAACAACAGTGGTTCAATTCAACACCTCATGGAAATGCACCAAGATCTTAACCACCAAATCACTTCAACACTTTGATATAAATGAAAAAAATAACTTTATTGTCTTTAACATGATGAAATTATTTAGGAAATTCAAACTTTAACAACATATTTTTTCTTCAAATTGTATTCAAATGCTACAAATGAAACATCACTTGAAGTTTATTCAATAATATATTCAAAAATATTATTATTATTTATAAATAATAAATTTTTAAAATTTTAATAAAAAATTGAAATAATTTTTTTATGGATAAATCAAAAATTTAAATTTTTTTAAAAAATGACATATAATCTTTGTAAATGTGATTCAATACAATGTGAATTGAAGAATGCTTTAATTAATACTTTAATTATGTTATTTTTGGTATGTAAAACAAATGTCCATTTTTTGAGGAGTTGCAAATTATTATTTTTCCACCAATATGATTTAATACCGAAAAAATCACTTTTGCAATGTTGCTCAAATGATAATCATCCACAAAAAGATTTAACCACAATTGGCTATAGACAAGTTATGTAGCCTAAAGTTTGTTTAACATTCAATATTATGGTTACCTACTATAACCTATTATAAACATTTTATGATGATGATGATATATATATATAATTACAACTAAAAAAGAATCCCTTGTTGATGTTGTTACCTTTTTAAGGTAAAGGATTCTCTTAATAAAGAATTTTTTATAGTAAAAAAATTAAAATTCTAGTAACATGTCACCCACACATTAAAAACATTCACAATTTAAAATTATGGAATTTTTTAAATTCAAAATATGTTTCAAATTTCAAATTTTCAAGAATTTCTTACCACATGCAAATGGGGTGTAATCTACATGACATATAAAATAAAGTTGTTTTTCATTAATAAGAAAATAAAACCTAAATTAATTCTCATATTTTGGTATGATATGTTTTCAAGATGAAACACAAAAGTTGCACATTTTGAAAAATTCAATACAAAATATTATCACATAGTTGATGTGTTATAAGAATAACAGACAATCAATGCACATGCTCATCTATGAAAACTACAAGCTAAAGGTGATGCAAACCATGTTGTGCCTATTTCAAAAGCAAACACATAATATGAGGATTTTATATATCCACAATCTTTCATGCAAGATTTCATCGACAACAACTATGAATCACCTAAATAAAGTCAAAAAAATAAACAAAACAACACAAAAGCCAAGGTGAATTTCATGAACCTTCACCAATTTTCTAATAGTCCTTAACATGGTTGCATTTACATCAATGTTTCAAATGTTCTAATAGCATCTTGCCATGGCTCTTACATCAACTTTTCGAACGTTCCAACAACAAAACCTATTATACAACTTCTACCAATTCATGTCGCCCTTGGAAGCACAAATGTTAATCACACACATGCAATTATCGAAACATTAAACAAAAATAGTTTAGATCTTATTGAAGCAATGGATAGAATCAACCTAATGTAGTTGTACATCAAATAACATTGTATTTTGACCCATGAATACCACTATTAAAAAATAATTACAATATTTCAAGCAAAAAGATAAGAAGATCCACAAAACAAACAAAAAAATGATGAATGGTTTTTCAAACCTCAACACTGCAATGTGTCACACATTTGTCAAATATAAATATCAAATGCTTGCACCTTTGAACTTTGCTTCAAACTCATCAAAAGAAAAACATGGACAACATAAGGATGGAATATTGTTAAAATCAACATGAAGATAGCTCAAATTGCTAAACAAAGTTCAAATTGTTAATAAAATCCAAGAAAGAATAGTCATTGAATTGTGTGAGTATATATCAAAATGCAAAATGTCCATACATTCTTTTAAGTGGTCTACTACCAAAATACAACTCAAGAATAAAATGTTGATGTGATCCTAAAATCTCAACACTCTACAAGTTTGCTTTTACCTTATTGTTAACTTTTAAATTATCGCTAGCAATATATTCATTGTTTTTTCTACAATCGGGAACCTATTGCACATTAGAATTCCAATGTTTTCAACTTATAATTAAAACATCAATGTTTCCATGTCAAGTTCCTTCCCATCAAGGATCATGTCGTACAATATACAATAGTAAACTACATTGTCATGTGAAAATAATACATGCAAATTTGTTTTCAAAAATAGTTCTTTGAAGTTGTTTTTCAACATCTCAAATGTATTTCCTATGACATTCCTACATCAATATAGTTCTTTGTTGTATAATGCCTCTAATACATCATGTCATTGATAACTTGTTTGTGAGGAATCATTAACAAAAATATTAAAGGATATCCTTCATTGTCCAATATGTAAAGGGGCATTTTTTGTTTTAGGAACCAACTTTTTGGTAATGACTACTTAGGTTTATAAGTTTTATGGATTCAAAATCAATGCATAATATAATCTTGTAATTTTTTTGCATAGGTCCCTCCATTACGTATTATGTTGTTAGAATATAAAGCAAGAAATGATGAAAGCAAAAATATGGGACCCAAAAGCATGCTAACGTGTATGTAACCAAAGTTTCTGCTACTTAAAGAACTCGTATAAAGTCTTGAATTTGTTTGAAAATGACACATTTGAATTTTTTTCCAATGCACCATTACATAATAATATAATGCAATAGCCTTTTGGGTCATAAAAATTAAAACAATTTTTTTGGCAACTTGTAAATCATGGGTATAAAAATATTCTCCCCGAATGACCATTCATGTTATGTCACATCAACTTGACAAGTTGATCCACTCCTTATAAAGACTTTGTCTTTTGGGTGATTTTGGTTCTTAATAGCATGAATGCATTTCAAGTTTTATATCACTTTCACCTTGAACCAATTATAACAAATCACCATGCCTAACCTTATGGTATAAACTTGAAAGTCATAAGATGTACTCATCATTCATCAAATTAAACATATCGATAAAGATGTCCCAAATCTTCATTCAATAATCAACCACAACTTATAATTTGTAAGCTTTGGAAAGAAAAATAATTGCCTATGAAAGCCTTTTCATATTTTGAATATGTATATAAATGACGTTGATGACACCATGGGTAACCAATAGACCACAAAGCTCTTGAAGCCAACTGTCACATCCTTAAAGTCTTTTCCTTCAAAACATTTGATTTTGCTCCTAAAAACAACATTCACTATTACACAAATTCTTACAAGACCAAGTGCACAATAGATTTATCACTGGCAAACATTTCATTACAATGAAAAATTCAACTTGTTAATAAGTTTGTATAATGAAGAAGCAACACAAATTCCAAAAAGCATCGTGCACCTATAACATGTATATTTTTTCTTCATCAAGTGCTTCAATTTTTTAGTTAGTTGAAACACAAAATCCTTACCAACTTTATGTCAAGGACAAAACAAAAACATGACTTAGAAAAAATTAACAAACTTATAATATAAAGAACTTGATAATGAACAAAAACTAAATGGTTTTATTTCTTGAATAAGGCATTATGCAAGTTAAACATGAGATGAACAAAAAATAAAAATAGCAAAACTTCCGTTGGCAAAATTAAGGGGTGAAACCCTTTAAAATTTATTATATTATGTTATTCAATCGAACCTTTTAGAAGATCATCAACTTTCTAAAAAGTTCCATCAACTAAACCTTCTATAAGTTTGTATTAAATAAAAATTTAGAAACTTTTAAGCATATTTTTCATGAATTTTTTTTTTAAATTAAAAAACTTTCAAAAATATTCTTTATGGATCTTTCTAAACAAATTTCAAAACTTCCATTGTAGTTTATTTTCTGTGACATTTTTAAATGTTTGATCCATCTTAAGTCATTGTATTGCATCATTAGAAAATGAAACTACCAAGTGGTAGACTTACCTTTGACCCAATTGTTGATTTTTTTACTAAAAAAAAATCTTGTAATTGAAAGCAAATTGTTTGGATGGATAACTAAATAAGTCAACTTGGCATAAAAGTAAGTTTTACCCACTAAAACATGATTTGGAAATTGAGAATCTAAATTTGATTTAGTGTCATAACACATAATCATAAATTCATGAACATGTAAAAACTGCTGAATGAAATGAGCCATCAAAACAAATTTCAATGGCCTCATTTTGGACAAATAAACTTTGAAAAAATATTGAAACAAAAAATTCAACAAAACGTAAACACAACAAAAATAAACCTTGGATTGTGAATAAAAATATTTTTTAAAACCCAATTGAATTATGAACTTGCAAAACAAGAACACACACAATTGTGAAAACAATGACAAAGAAAAAAACAAATTAGACAACAAAACAAATTTAAAAAGCAAGAATGCATTCAAATTTGAAAGTACAAAACAAAGATGTGATGAAGCTCCAAAAAATTAGTGAAATTATAAAATGAAAGATAACAACACAAGACACAGTCAAATTGTAAAACAAATGATAACAATGCAAGACACAACAAAAGACAATGTGCAATGAAGTTCTGAAATTTGAGAGAGAAAATAATGAAATTTTAAAATGAGAAAAATGAAATGAAGTTGATCTCATGCTCTTGTCTTCTAGCGATGAAACTTGTAATACCATCAACCTTTTATGAACCACAATAATGAAATAAAGATAAATACATGTTTTTGGTTAAAGATTAGGGTTATGTGTGAGCAATGATGAAATTGTGATGATAGCTAATTAAAAAAGTTGACCTAAAACAACAACTAACGGAACCCTAACCCTAAAAGTCCTTATGCTTTAACAAGAAATAAGTGTTTTTTTCTTATCATTGCAAGTCCTTCACTTGCATATGTGAACTACACTTTAGTAATGGGTACTAATAAATATTCCTTACATCAGAAGACTCCAGTATTCAAACATCCATGTGACAAAATTAAATCATTAGAACATATCAATTACTCTAGTACCTTGATAGCTTCAACATATGTTTGTCAAATAATTAATTATTTTTGAATTTTTGAATTTCAACCAATAGAATATTGTGGAAGATTCAATATCTTCACTGTTTTTTGTCATTTGATTTTTTTGGATTTTTTCAACATGTCTGAAAATAATTATATTGTATACGATGTTTAATCATTGTATACCCAAATTGTTTTTTTATGATGTCATAATTACATGGAGACTGATTAAACATTGTGATTGGCTATTTTATCCGTCCAACCATTGTAATTTGCCTCTTGAAGGAAGTTTTTGTTGTTGGATTATGTTGGTGATAAGATTAATTTATTTTTATTTTTATGTTGGGGAGGGGTGGGGGGGTCTTTGTTAGCAATGACCACATGTTGGTTGCTTTGATTTGGCAAAGTTGGGAGTGTTTACATTGAATATGTACATAATTTCACTTGTTGGGTCTAGTGCTAGAGGAGCTCCTCACCATGTTTCCACCAATCTGGGTTTTTCTAATGTCCAAGTGGGCTTGCAACCGGATTGCAATTGTAGCCCTAAAAGCAAAGCTTGGATGGTAGGACCCCATGCATGCTGCAACCGTTGTGTGCAAAAATGCATGCAATGAAAAAGTTGTAGAAAAACTTTGTGTGAAAAAAATGCATGCAAGGGAATTTGTGGAAAGGGAAAAAGTTTGGCTGCAATCCAAGCTCAATAGTCAGGGTGTTCTTAGGAAGGGCTATTGATCCAGGCCAAAAATAGTGGCAGCCAATTTTAGGAATATAATTTCCATCCAACCAAATGAGAA
>Ga0116227_10003303_pt1 | contig 36034 bp, 33 predicted proteins | sample S1TSphgellanicum_FD_89693 | JGI IMG/M metagenome (GOLD analysis project Ga0116227, IMG submission 89693) | Host-associated microbial communities from peat moss isolated from Minnesota, USA - S1T2_Fb - Sphagnum magellanicum MG | ecosystem: Host-associated > Plants > Peat moss > Unclassified...
GCTGTTTGAAGAGTTGAGTCAGTTGAGCTATATGTTCCAACAGGTTGGTCAGCCAAATATAATCGTCTATGCTTAGTCATCTTTTTTCCGTTGTGAAAAAGTATTTAAAGCTACAAATTACTAATCAGTAAGCGAGCCTTATTTGTATAGTAAACTCAGAAGAAAGTCAGTAGCAACAAGTTAATTTTTTTTAATAAGTACATTTGACCTTTTTAATGCTCCCGTCCTCCTTTAGGTCTAAAATCTCGACCTTGACTGTTTGCCCTTCAGAAAGAAATTGTGCCTTTTTGGGTTCTTTTTCAGTTAGTTTAATCGTTCCCAAAATTTCGTATGTCACCTTATTCCCTTTAATTGCAGTTACCGTAGCTTCCAAGATTTGACCAATGGTAAAGTCATGAGTGCCAGTGGCTACCGCAATTTCCGCTTGACGTTCGGAACTCCGTTCTGCCTGCGGCTCTCCTCGTCTTGTTGGTAGAGGGGTAGACGGTAAGGTAAAATCCTCAATGGGACTGGCGTCTTTGTAGTAGCGCATTAGACGCGCTGCCCAGCCTAAAATTTGCAGTATGGTATGGGCATTTTGCTGATGCAGGTATTGATTACAAGCTCGTTCAATACTGCGGTAGTAATCAGTAGTTCTGCCACTATGTCCTATCTGTCTACCGTTATTGACCAAGGTTTTCAGGTATTTGAAGAATTTTGCACCCGCATCTGGTTGATTGACATAGGCGCGGAGATACGCGATCGCCTTCCCCAATTCATTCACATCTGTATTATCTTTAACTAAAGTTAGTGCGATCGCATGGGTAATTTGCCATTGAGCTTCTGTAAGAGATTCACTGGTCAGCATCAGTACATTCCTTCTGGGGGTTCGCGGTCAGTTGGGTAACGCAGTACCTCACCTAGTTCCTGTAATTGCGGTGTTTGGATTAGGCGAGAATGAGCCACTTGAATTGGTCGATGGATGAATTGTTGCAATGCATCACCAGTTAAGCGATCGCTTTGTGATGGCGTGTAAGCAGAGTAGCGATCGCGCCAGTCCTGAACATTTTGCAACACTTGAGCAGCTGTTACCTGCACAGTCATCGTTCCCATTCCTATGGGTTTACCACCACCTACCTTAAGAGCAATGGGATAATTGGGATCTTGTCCTAGCACAATCAACAGAGTACCAAGTTCCTCTGGCTTCAAGTTTCTAAAGTGCAACTGAGTAGTAAATGTATATTCTTTTGCCGCTTGTTGAACTGCAATTCCTTGATTTTGACCTTTATCAATTGCGCTAATTGTGTGGTAATAAAACTTGCGTCCTGCAACTTTACCTTTTTCGTCAAAATATGCTCGGCGCTGGTCAGGGCGGGGGCGATATAGAGACGGCATAAATCCCGTACTAAAGCCAGCATTCTCACACTGAGCATCACTGAAATCAATCAATCCTTGCCAATCTAAAGCACCAAATACAAGACTCGCTGGACACAGTTCTTTTTTGTTTTTGCAGGGCAAGCGTTCTGGCGGTATATCTGCTCTATACTTTGATGTGATGACGGTTAAAGTACTGTTGGTAATTGCCTCATACACAGACCTAATACAACCTTTGAGGGAACTGCCTTGAATTGAAAGTTTTTGATCAACTGCCTGTACCATTGTTTTGATCAGAGGGACACGACTGTTGATGTCGCTACCCATGACAACTACACCTGTGGAAACGTGTAGAGAAGTCTTGACTTTCAGCGTGAGAAACAAAGTGCCATGCAGGAGATGCGGATGATATTTATCATGTCCAACCGGATGCTGTAACCTTGGTTTTTCCTTAGGAAAGGAAATTAAATCATAAGGTTTAGGTGAAATATCATCTGAATTGTCACGAGAACTGGGTGGACTTGGTGGTGTAGGTTTTTGGGGTCTTCGGGGCGGAGTGCTAGTCATTTTTCTTCACAGTAAGGGCGACAAAATGAACTGTTGCGGTGTCTTTGTTTTTGAAATAGCGCTGACCTATATGAATTTTTTCAGGTTCAATATCTTCATTATTTAACCCCTTAAATGTGAAACCGTTGGGAAATTTAGTCTCATTTTTGTAAAAGTAAGCATTGAAATCGCAGATTTCCCAATTATTAGGAACTGGCTGCATACCATCTACATCAACTTCAACGCGACTCAGGAGTAATACATCATAACCTGATTTTTGTTTTTTCCAACGTAGTTCACAATCAGCATTAAACATTTGCCCTTCAGCAGTGAAAAATTCTTCGGGTAATGTCATGCAAATACCGCTGACTGCGTGAGGCGATCGCATAAAGTAATAACTCTGCTGATTCGATAATTTTTCAAACAACATTTTCAGTTCATCTTGTGAGACAATTTGCTTGGAATACACATACCCTTTCATGCTGCTGCACCTCTCAAAAGCTGACTCCAAGAACGAACCGCCCTTGTAAACAAATCGGGTACGCCAGACTCACCATCACCTTGCCACTTTAGCTGTACGCCAAAGCCTAAATTCATTAATTCAGCACGAATGGGAGTTTCTTGCCTATCTGGTTTAAGAAACCCATATTTCTCGGCTTCTTCATTTTGCAAAAACTCTCCTACCCCTAACAGGTGATTCCAATCCCATTCTCCTGGGTTTCCTATCTGAATAATTTTGTGATTTTCTTGGTTTAACTCACAACCAGGATATTGCACAGTAGCTGAATTAAATTTCACTGCCACTGTACCCAAGCCACGAGACTTAGCAAAACCAAGACCAAACCAACCATCATTTAAGTCACGCAGCACTAGACCAATTAAACCTAACTGACCCAAGGAAAAGTTTTTGAGATGAATTTTGGTGTGGAATTCTCCAGCAGTACAGACTTGATAGTTAAAAGGACCAACTGCTACAGAACCAAAAACTCGGTCAATAGCTACCCCATTACGTTCTTCAACTTTAATTTGCTTCGTGTCAACGGGGTAAGCATCTTCAATTCTGATCCGACTGGCAATTGCAGTATTGCCAAACATTTTGTCGGTGAAAGATGACTTTTTGTAAATATCAGCAGCCTCTAAGCCTTTCAAGTAATCATACTTGTCATTCAATGGGTCATTAGCCCAGAGAATATTAGAATTATTAGGATTACTGTCTCTTCCTACAGTGCGAACAATTTTTTCTGCATGGGCGCGAATAGCACCTTTTAGACTGCTTCCTGGTAAATAAATTGAGCGCCCTCCTGAATGATAAGTTTCGACAAATTCCATATCTGGCTTGGTGGGATCAGCCCCTTCTCTACCTGATTTAATAAGAATTGGTCCATCAGGGATTACGCTTAAGTCGATGGTGCAATGGTTAACAAATCTTTTGTGCATTGTTGTATGATAAAAACTTTTATTTTAACTAATTTTATCTATTGTATTGCAAATTGCTCTCAGGTAAAATATTCTAAAGAGAATTAAACAGCCAACAGATTCTTAAGCTGCAATTCACACTGTTGAAAGACATAATTGACAGCAGCAAAGAGTTTATCTAGCTCATAAATACTATAAGGAGTGTTGTCTTTGGTAAAGACTTCTGCCTCCAGCTTACCGAATTGCCAGCGATCGCCGTTTGAGACAATGCCAAAAATAGTTATTGTCAGTTCTGCATTCAGTCTTTGTGCCGCAATCATTTCTGCCAGACATTGTGCCCAACCTGCTTCAAAGTTATCTTGCTTAGCTTCTACTAAAATGAAGTAGGGCTTGTCGAAAACAACTTTTCCCAATGGAGAACGTTTAGCTAAAATATATTCAGGAAAACCTGATAATTTTTCATCATAATTGAGAGATTGATGACTCCATAAGGTAAACTTGCTGCTGTAGCGCTTCCAAACTTCCTTCAAGACGGGGTATATCAAGTTTTCGCAAATAGCAAATTCTGAGTTATTAACGACTCCTTCTCGCATGACTGTTTGCAAATCTTCTCGGAAGTAATCGGAGACAGAAAACTCAGCTTCATCCATAAAATTTAATTCAGTATAGGTAACCTGAAATGCTTTCAGGACTTCGCCTATAGTTTTGTAACTACTGAAAGCCATATTGCTATCTATCCTCGATAAATTTACACGGTGGAACGATTAGGGAGATTTTGTCTTAAACGATTGATGAGAGCTTCTGTCCAAGTTTGTTTAAACTGCTTACCATTTTCATATGTTGGTGTTTCATTAGGATTGACTAAATTTTGTAGGTAGGTGAGTAACTTTTCGGGATTGTTATTAACGTCAATCCATTTCATCTGGTCAATTTCCAGTTTAACGACACCCAAGCCACGCGATCGCCCTCCACCCAAGGGAATCTGTTCTGTTTCAAATTGGTGCAACCCAATCATTAGTAAGCCCAATTCCCACTCTTCAGCATTCTCCACAACAGCTTTAAAGTCAAAGGGTGTCCCTGCTGGTACAACCTGAAAGTCATAGAGTTTACCATCTGCTGCGGTTTCAGTATCTCGGTCAATAGCAACCCCATCTCTTTCCTGGTATTGTCCAAACCAATATTTTGGTAATACATTTAAGTCTCGTACTTGAAATTTACTAGCAAGCCAGGGGGAACCGAAGAGGTAAGACACCAAATCGGTGTTATCAATAATAAAGGTATGCAAGCGGTCTTCTTTCTCCGCTGATTTCAAATTTTTAATGGTTTCCTTAAAGTCAGACATTTCATCTGGAGTGATTGACCACTCTGACTCAACAGCAGGATTAGCGGCAAAATCTGGGTTGAGACCACGCAGGAAACTTTCCAAACGCGATCGCAATGCTCCCTTGAAACTTGCTCCTGGTATCAAAGGTCGTCCCAAAGCATCTTTTATTACAGGTAAGTCAGAACCAATTGGCTCAGTCGAGCGACCTGCACTAATACGTAATGCTGTTACTGTGGTGAGGATTCCCGTTAATTCTAGACGGTTTCTAAAAATATCAAACATAAAATTTGCCCCTTACTATTTAAACTCTTTCACTTCGTTCGACGTGTTCGTGAGTTCCATAATACCGAAGTAACAAATTTTTACCCTCTAAAACCTGGCAACTGACTCGCAGACTTAGAGTTACTCGGAAGTGATCTATATTCGTGTTCTTGTATGTTTCCAATTGCACACCACCATCACCTGTTAAAGCACTTCTATCACCGTTATACTTATCTAGGAGATACGCTATTTTAGCTAGAGTTTCCTGCAGCTTAACTCGCTCAGCTTCTCCTTTTGTTCCCTTATAATCTTTCATAAAAGAGTCTTGATATTTGATTCTCGGAAATGGCAATAAATCACCTGATAGAATCTTATTTTTAGATTTATCCCAAATGAGCCTCCCCCAATTAGACAAAGTTACTTCGTCCTCAACTGCAAAAATCAAAGCCTCCTGAATTCCTAAAAGTTGAGAACGATTGACTTCAGATCCTGCTGCCATCAATGCTAACTGCAATTTATAAGGTTCAATGGCAGACTCGTCAATCTTAATAGGAAGTCGTGGAATTGTAATAACTTCCGATTTTGCACCTTCAAAAATGTAGATGATTTCATTAGCATAAAACATTCCAATTGTGTTCAAATATGCTTGTAAACTCTTGAAACCACCCACCAAGTTAAAGCACACATTTTCAGAACCTTCAGTCCATTTATCAAGTTGAATCAATAGATCATCAATACCATCTGCAAAACTGCGGGTACTAGCAGTAGAGAGGCCTTTGGGAGTATAGCTTTCGGCATTAAGTCCTTTTGAGCGAAGAAATTCTTCGACAATCTTTGCACTTTCTCGCCCTTGAGCAGTGTCTGTTGCAATCAACCAGTGCATATCTTGTCTACCTTGCTCTAGCTCCTCTCTATACAAGCCATAGACCCCATTAAGTTCAGCACTAGCTGATCGAATCTGAGCTACTGAACTCTGAGCTAGCTTTTGAGTAGCTCTATTTTTCAAACTTTCAATAATGAATTGAACCTCTTTGGGTGTTTTTTCAAAGGTAAGGTTAGCACTGTCTCGTAACTGGTTGTACCAATCTTTTTCATCAGGGCTAGAACGGTTAATTTGATTGGTAAGCAAACTAGTTCCAATAGTAGAAATAATAACACGACGCATGATTTTATCCTCTTGTTAACGATTTGAACCTTATGAAATTTTATTTCCATCTCGCAAATATCTAAGGTAACGAGAGCCATACCCTAAATAACGACGAATTAGTTCTAGCCAAATAGGTTTGAAGTCAGTTTGAGAGCGTTCAGCAATTATGTGAGCATTTTTCTTGATGTTTCCATCAATATCTTGAATAATTTTCTCAGCTAACGAATCTTTGCCTCTTCCCCATTTTTTATCTCTACCTACTTGATAGAGCAGAAAATTTTTAATGACTTCTGCACTGTCAGTGGTATCTGCCACACGTACTAAGTTACGAAATTGAGACTCTTCCAAATCACCATATTTTCCTTTGTCTAAAGCATCTTGAATCCAGATGACTAAATTATCTTCAGTTTCACGAATGCCTTTTTGGACTTGTAAATCAGTGCTATGTTGTTCAGAAAAACTCATACTGGCTCCTCACGTAGTACAAGATGAAAGTCATTACAAATCTCTACTTGACCGAAGCCTTCACAAGTGCGATCGCCTACTCCATTCATTTCCAATTTTTTTAAAGCTTCAATCCAGTCATTCATTCTATCTTCGGTTGTACTAAACAAATAAACAGCACCCTTGTTAGTTACTAATTCGACATCTTTCATCAATCCCCATGCTGAATTCCAGCCAGAGTAATAGTCATAACTGTTGTAAGAAACTTCCAGCTTTAACGAATAATCTTCAATAAGTGTGAAATTTTTGAGAATTTTTTCTGAAATAACAGTGGTGTGTTGCCAGTCCTCAGTTACAATTGCATCTGACTGTAAATCGAGTGTGAAGTAAAAGCGGTTTTTAGATAACTCTGGCTGCTTCTGATTAAAAATTTTCCATTCTTTCCATCGCTCTCTCAGTTTATGATTAAATTGCTCAATTCGAGTCTTTACCTGCGACTTTGGCTCTTCAGGTGACTTGACCTCAATCTTGACTTTGCCTAATCCTCTGGAAGCTGATCCACCCAAGCGAAATGTGTCAGTGCTGCTAATAAACTGTACCAACTGTCTGGCTAGATTGTCATCAGCTAGTAAAATAGAACTGCGATAAACATAGGGTAGCCACTCTTTTACTTCTCCAACTTTTGGGGCCAAATTTTTGATAAATGATTCATTGAGAACTTCAATACTGTAAAGAAGATCATCCTCAGCCGTAGCTCTTCTTCGGTTAATTCCTACTCGTGTCAGGAAACGGGTGCTGACAGAATGGCTACGATACTTGTGTTCGACCTTGCTATAGAAGCCGCTATAGGGTTCTACTCGTGCATCAGTACCATCACCATCTTGCAATGATTTTGGATCGCTAGGGTCGAAGGGATGATTGTATCCTTCTGCACAAAAGCGGTCGATGAGTGTATCAAATACACCATTACCACTCTTGTTGAACCCTGATTCAGTCTTAGAACTTACGGCTGTGGCAGGTAAAACTCTGACTTCATCTGTAACAGATTGGAACTTGTCTTTTCCGATTTTGGCTATGGCAGGATAGGCATTTTGAAAAATTGCTGGATTATCCCCCAAGAATAGAGATTGAAAGTGATTTTCGTTTTGAGAGAAGTCAGAACCTTTTTGATTGGCTTGTTGCATAATTTGAGCGGCGATCGCTCCTCGAATGACAGAGCCTGGAATATAGTTCTGCGCCTCACTGACTGAACCACCTGGTTTCTGCCGCCCAATTGCTAAAGGAGATAAAGCTTTTATTGTTAATTCAATTCGTATCATTGTGTTTTTCTTGGTATGAGGCTTGCCCAAACTGAATCATTTGTTTCCACTTTGGGAAGTTCCTTCCATGTCAACCAACCTAATCCAGCCGACTTACTCCCACCTAAAGCATTGATATGGTGTAATCCAGCCAGAATTAAAGCTTTAGCGTAGGGGGGACAGTCTGCTTGCAAGTGAATTTCACCCTCAAATGGAAGTTGAGCATTAATGGGAGATGTCTCTAAAAAGTAAAGTTTTTTCTCAACAGCAGTACGACGAGCGCGATTGATCGTGACACCAGGACGTAGAACAGTTAAGTCCTCTAGGTCTTGTAGACAAATTAAATCATCAACAATAATTCGAGAGGGCAAAATGGGATTACCGAATATCTGAGAAACAATACAGTGAAATCCTTTGTAACCAGGAATTTGATAAACTTCTCTGAATTTCTGCTCAACCTGCTCTTCAGTAGGACAAAGTTTTTCAGCACTAGGAGATTCAAAAATTTGCCAGCCTAAAGCTCTTGCTAGCTTCTCGCACTCATGACGCAACCTACCTTTGAGTTGAGAACCAGGAATCAGAAGTTGACGCTTGGCATTGCGAACGATTGGTTTATCAGCTAGTGAACCAGAAGAACCACCTGCACCAACACACAAAGCAGTATCAATCAACGCAGTCAGGGAAATTTTTTCAACATGATTTTGGGGTAAATTCTCTAGATTAATCATGGACTCATCTTTGCTTTTGCGCTGTATGAATAGTTGATGTTGTTTTTGACTCTTCAATAAAAGGATAAAGGTCTACCAATTCTCGCCAAATTGTTTCATAGGTCATTTTTTCCTGCTCCTCGTCGTTTGATTCATCTTCTTTCAAAGTCATCCAAGGTGCTAAATTTCCCTTATTATTTGGGTTTTTGGGCTGACACCAAGCCTCTTCAAAATAGATTTGCAGCAGCTTTTGTTGCTCATCACTGTTGAGTCGTACTCGGAAGTAACGGTAGTTGAGCATGGCAGTATGTTTGCCTTGTTCTAGAAAACTGCGAATTTGGTAGATTTGCGATCGCGGAAAATGTGAATCTTTCAGTGCTTTAGCCGTCTTCAACAGTCCATCAAGTTCATGCAAGGTATAAGGAGAGCCATAAAGCTTAAGTTTTGGCTGCTTTGGTCTAGTTTTAGTTAATCCCTCGGTACGGAATTCACTGATATTGGAGGAAATCATTGTCACTGATTTCATGACCAAAAAGTCAACTGTACCTCCTAAATAATTTTTCAACTCTTTAGCCCGTTTTTTTGCTGATTTTAGCAACTGATTTGTCAGCTTTTCTGCATAGTAAATAGGTGTTTCTTCGGCTGTAATCAGCACACCAATTGACATACTTAGTTTGCATTGACCTTTGCCAGAAGGAGGTTCTGATGCTTTGTATCGGTGTATGAGTTCAGGGTTGTAGTTTTCTTTATAGGAATAGCGTTCTTTTGTATCTGGCTTGAGAAGTTGCTTTTCAAATTCTTCGCCAATTGTGTGAGCGATCGCCAAAGCTTTATCAGCCGGTACAATGAGGAAGACATCATCGCCTCCAATGGTAATAATTTCAAAAGGATGAATCCAAGTACCATTGCGATTTTTGTTATCTGGATCAGTGAGATTGTTTAGCTTATGGGGTTGAAGATGTTGTGCTAATGCTTCATAAACAGCCTCTTCCGTTGCTTTAAAAATATCCTCGCTGAATTTTTTGTATTCCTCTGGTGTTTTGATTTTCTGAATAAAGCCACCCATATTGTTGCCATCTGCATAAATATAAGCAACAAATCCTTCAGGGTTACTAGCATTGGCAATTTCTCTAACCGATTTTGCTTCGTCTACCTTCCAAATCTCAATCCCTTCTGACCGAATATTCTCGTAATATCGATGAGGGTTATGATATAAAAACTGCTTGAATTTACTCACCCAACTTTCAACTGCACCAGGTTTCCACTCCCAGTTTTCCAGCTTTGATGTTAGATACCAGTTTGGTAGCTTTCCCTCTTTAGCCATTTCGCTTACCAACCGTTTGCGCAGCAAAGCTTCTGAGAACCAGGGATTTCCAGGAAGTTCTTCAGGCGCTTGATAGATAGCAGAACGGCGATCGCCCCCATCTCTTTTCAAGTAAGGATGTGTCTCAAACATAGGTGGGTAGCGACGGAGAGGACGGCTATCACCGATGTCGTTTCCATTACGCCTTTGATTGAATAAAGATGCTAGTGAACCTGCCAATTCGTTAAAACTTTTACGATTCTTGAAAGCTTGAAGAATTTTTTCCTCATTTTTCGGACAACCAAAGTAAGCCTGAACTAGAGGTCTTTCATAGTTTTCACGATACCAATCTAACCAAAGTGTTTCCTCGATGGAGTCCTGTAGCAACCCAAAGCGAATTTCTAGCAACTTAAATGTTTTTCCTACAGCACAGGAATTAGCAGTTAAAGTCCTATATGTATAACGTTTTTCAATCGCGTTAGCCAAATCATTGACAAATGCAGCCGGACAAAAGGTCAGAATATTTCCCCCTGTGGAGTAAATAATTAATTCAGGAATGAGTGCTACTGAAAGGTTGGGAAAATTGCTCTCTTCGTTTAGCCAGTCTCTAACTTCTTCGTAGTATTCCGTTGCTTTTTGACTTAACGAGGCGTTTGGATTCTCTCTACACTGGGGTGGTTCTTGACCAAAAAAAGCAGGTAAGTCAATTAAATTGATTTGGTCTAGTAGTCCTGAAGCACCTCGAATATCTGGAAGTTTAGAAGCTTCAAATACATATTGCTTAATCTTAGTCGCACCGCCATAGACTAAGCCAATTTGAGTAGTTTTTTTCCATAAATCCAGGTATTTGTCTTGAAGTTCAGTTATCTTTTCGGGAAAGTAATCTTTAGGAATTGCTTGCAGTTGCTTAACTTCCTCGACTAGCAATTGCACTTCTTCTGGTAAATCTTTGTCTACCCCATCATTCAAAGCTTGGCGCATTTGCTGCAAAACACTCAGATCAAACTGAGGCTGTCGCTGATCGCCCCACGCAAGACACCAGGCGATCGCAGTCGTAATAGAACTTGTGTTTTGCATTTTAATTGCTTCCGTCTGTTGAGCAACTTGAGAACTTGTCATGATAGGAATTTGGTAAAAAGGACTGGTGTATAAGGTGAATGCAGAAAGCGATCGCCTCCCTTTCGCCCTAACCACTACTTATCTGCACCAACAACCGCGCCAAAGCTTGCACCATTGGACGTGTTGAAATATCCTCGCCTCGCTCAAGGTAATGAACGCTACCCTTGAGAACTGGTGTTTCCTCCTGCCTAATGTAATCCTGGACACCATTATAGTCACTGTAAATAATAGCGACAATCTTCAGGTTAAGTTCAGTATCTCTTCAGGAACACAGTTACAGAAAATTTCACTCATGTATAACAGATATCCTACATTCCCAGCACTATGGTAAATCTTCTCTTAGTAATGCGCGAAAGCCTGCTTGTTGAAAATGTTCATCACCTGTGAGTGCTTCAGTAATTCCACGCTCTTGCATAACGATAAAAGAAACACAATCTACTAGTCCCCATTCTTTATCAGGTCTAGAGCAATATAGCTGGAAAGCTTTTTTGTAAAGTTGCTGGGATAACGGAACAATTTCAACATTGGGGTCTGCTTCCAGAGAGCTTAACAACTTCACTGCTGCAAGGCGATATCGTTGTCTGGATAAGGCATTACCAATTTCTAAAACCACTGCCTGTGTGGTTACTAAACGTGTTACTGCTGCTTCTAGCTGATCTGCCAGATAGATGGCTTGCTGATGTAAATCATCATTCCGCAAAGACAAGGCGATCGCGTAGGAAGTATCAAGAAAAACCTCAGTCTTCATCCTGAGTTTCCTGACCGTACAAATACTTGTCAACATTAACAGACCAGTCAGACGGTCCCTCTAGGTTGAGTGAACGCGCAGTTTGTAAAAAAGATACTGTTTCCTGTTCTTCTGGCGGTAGTGTTTCAATCGTGATCTGCACGTGGGTATTTGCTGGTAAATTAATGGATTCAGCAGGGTGGAACACTTTGCCATCAAACACAGCTGCAATTTTTTCTACCATTTTTTTCGCAAGAACACTTTATATCTATATATCTATATTTTATCTGAATTTCAGACTTGCCGTGAGCCAACTCTAAACAATCTTCCACGAAGCTGAAACGGTAGAGCTATTGATTTGTCAATGTGGTAGTAGTGCGTGGCTAATTTCTTGCAATCGAGGATAGAGTAATACAGCGTTTTCCTTAAGTTTCGCTGCGCTTAGGGGAGCCGATCTCATCCCAACATGGGCAATATCATTACGCAATTCACTTATTTGTCCCCAAAGTTTTGCTAATTCATCTGCTTCAAGTAAAGCCTCAAAATGCTCATCGTATCCGCTAGGAATTATGGAACGCGGATGTGGTTTACGTTTTTCAGCAGCGTTATTTAAAGAATTCTCTACATACTTGCGATTGTTTTTAGAATCAAACATAAATTCCTGTAACCCAAATTTTAGTATTAGAACAGAAATTAGCCATTCACGGGCTAAAGTAACTGCTTGTACTACTTTGTCTCGTCGAATATACCATTCAATCATTTGTAGCTGTAGCTTTAGATTTTTCGCAAATTCAGTTGGGTTTTCTAAAGCAAATTGACCATACTCTTTAACAACTCTTTCTGCTAAAAGTGCGAAGGGTTTAGCACGCTGCTCAAAGCTAGGCGCAGATTGTGTCAAAGTTTCCTGTAGCCGAGTGGCGGATTTGATTGCCTCAATTGGTCGAGTAACACTTAAGGCTAATGATATAGTCTCAATTGCTTCAGCAGCATTTTTTAACTGATTTCTCATAGGCCTTGTAGATGGATCGTTCTGTAGCTCTACGCTAGATGGAATAGCTCTGTGGAGTAAATTAGCTAACGCTTGTCCATCTCCTATTTCTACAAAGCTATTAGTTGCTGTTAGCCAATCGAGCATTTCAACAAACTCTGATAAATCAATTACTGGTGCAGGTACACCATTTTTATAATTACCTAGCTCTAATGCTCCATAGTAAATAGCATCAATCGTAACGTTTTTAGCAGCTTTTAAGTAAGCAGCAAATAAGAAGACAAGAAATGGAAGCGATCGCAGTCCGTGAGTAATATCAAAAACAACACTATCACCTTCATCTACATATTCAGTGATAACTCTAAAAGTTTGCCACATTTCATCAGTTTGTCTACCAGTAGGAATATCGATTGGCTTAATGCGCGAATCGTTTAATTGCTCTAGTACAGACCAAGTATTTTCTTTGGCTTTCTCTGTTACACAAACTAACATAATGTCGTATTCGCAAAACTGGCGCAGTGCTTCGGCAAAAACCCCACCAGTATAAAGATTATCTTTATAGCTGTAGGTAGTTTGGAGTGCGCCGCGATCGCCTAAAAATGTGATGATTTTTCTCATGAGTAGATCCTTTTAACTGAAGTTAGTTGAATGGTATAGCAAGCCTGTTTGAGATCCGAACAAGGGGGACAAGGAAGACAAGGAGGACAAGGGAGACAAGGGAGAGGTGTTTGTAACTCATTTAGGATTGCTATAGTAAGGGTAAGCCGTTATCGTTGACCAGATCAGGTAACGAAACTTTTGGACCACCAGACTGTCCTGTCCGTTCATTCTCAACAAACCAGTCAAAAGCTTTACCTTCTGGATGAGGTGGCACAAGATTTTGTCCTGACTGCTGACGCTTTCTGGGATAATGGACAGGTTTATTGTCATCAAAGCCTTGAGCACACCTACAAAATGCTTGAATAAAAAGAACTTCCCCAAAAGGTTTGTTGTACGCTTGGTTTATAGTGTCTTGAAAAACTTTGATTGATTTTTCTGCTTCCCTTAAGGATGGATTAGGAGTGAAGTCTAAACACGAGTAGAATTTGTGCCATCCTTCTCCTTTACGAAGGTCTGTTTCATTCCAATTAATAGCTAGCTTTACACTCCCAAAACCCAGAGGTTTTCCCCCACCTAAGCGGTGATAATGAGCTTCAGGAAGTGACAACAGCCATAGAAGTGCGCCGAGTTCAACATCTGAAAGATTAGTGACATCGATATTGAAGCTGAAAGTAACGTTAGGTTTGACCCAAGCTTGAATAGAACGATTTTGATCGTCTTGTTGTTCTTTTTCGAGATCGAGCACGAATGTTCCATCTGCTTTAGTACAAATTTTTTTTTCTATCTTATTACCCCGCTCGACTTCTTCGTATACTGCTTCATGGGGACGACGGTACTCTTGAAAATACCCTTCTTGATCTTTTTGTGTCCTATCTTCAGTAGGGTTATCCCAGTATTGTGATGGTAAGTTTGCATGGTGAGGATAAACCTTGCGTCCTCTTAAATGATAATCTTTGTGATAACTATCTTCCTTAAGTGTTTCTCTCTCTAGTGGATCTAGTGGTGTTCCTTGATCATCTTTAGAAATGTAAAATCTTGCTTGTTGTGGTTTAGGCTGTCCAAGAATAGTAAGTGGAAGTCCCTTACCTAAAAATTGTTCTACGGCATCTTCAGAATCACACTGAATGGTACTGATGCGAAGATTTCCCTTGTAAGCTCCTTTTTCACCTTCACCTTGCTTAACCCAACCAAAAACTCTATCTGCTGGAGAAAGTTTCTCTATTTGAGTTGCGGGTCTAAGTTCCTCTGATAATAAATTCTGAGGAGGTACTGCAAATAACTCTCTAGAAATTATTACAGGATACAATCCCAAAACTTCATACTGACTGTTATTCTGCCTTATACGAGCGTAACAGAGAGTACCTAGTTCCAGGTTGCGTTCGTTTGTTGACAGGGTGTAACTTGCGCCTAGAATATGACGCGACCAAATAGAATTCTTCAAAACTGGTGGACTTTGTTTATGTTTTTGACAAATTTCATCCTCATGAATTTCTTGGTAATTAGTAATTAAATCTTGCCATTGCTTTTCAAGCTCATCTGTAAGAGATAAGCGAATAATCTCACTTTCACAGTCAAAAAAGACTCGTTCATCATGTTTCTTGTCAATATTAGGATTGGTAATGCAGACAAAACCACGAATTCGTTGAAAATTTCCTAATGATTGATGGTGGGAATGGTTTTTGATTTTATCAGGTTCATTAGTTTGATTCGGTTGAGGTCCCAGTGTTTCTCCTACAGGTACGATTTTGCGTACACGCCAATACTCAAAATCATATTTATGGCAGTTTTGTTTTTTATCCCATCTCCAGTGTCGAAACTTCTCAACCCAAGCCTCGACTTCTTCTTTATGCGCTGGTAGTCGTCCATTGGGATATTTAATCGCATCAGATGAAATTTGACCACGCGAATAACGAGGTAACCAAGCTGCGTACATCAAGTTGGGATTAGGAGTTCCATCACTGTTAATACTTGATGTACCAGGTAATAAGCGGATTATTTTCCTACCGTTGTTATCATCTTCTATACAGACAGGAACCATCTGTAAACCGAGACTGGTAGACATTCGATAGGCTAAACGGTCTTGATGCTTCTCAAACACCGAAAATCGAGAATTTGTCACCGCTTCATAAGCTGATCGCAACATTCCCTTGATTGAAGTTGGAGGTAAGTACGGTTTCCCATTAGCTAATCGAAGTGGGTAGCATTTATGACCATTTGTTCCTTCTACTTCACTTGCGTTGGCTGCGTCAGGAATGAGTAAAGGTGTGGCGGTAGTCAAAGTCACAAAAATTCTGCCACTCCAGCGCTCATTATGATAAAAACCGTGACTACAAGGAGAGTGATCGCCTAGTTCACTATTTTGAACACTCTCTGTATTGCGTGGAAGCGCCGGAACAAAATTGTAAGGGTTGTGAAAATTACCTTCTAAATCATTAAGTTGTGCGATCGCAGTTTTCTTTATTTGTGTTAAAGGTGCTGATAGCTCAGATTCTTTGATATTAAAAGTAACTTGTTTTCCCTTTGCATTTGTAAACTCGATTCGCACAGTTTTTTTATTAACGATAACTAATTTTCCCGTAACCATTACTTAACCTCTAATCCTATTAATCTTTCTTCGACTACAGCAACATTGCCGTATTCATCGATTTCTTGTAAATATTCAATAGAATTCAAGTAAACTTGCTTATTAGTAGTTAAACCCGTGACAGGAACACTGAGAGAGCCAATACGAGCAGCCGCTAATTTCCCCCATCCACCAATTGATATAGTTTTCACTCCTTTTCCCCACAAAATATACGTTTGTTTAATCGTATCTAACTCTTCCAAAACAGAAAGACTTTCTGATAAGTAACCTATAATATCTTGCTGTGAAGAAATTAGCACTGCTCGTCCCTGTCCATCTAATTCATTCAACCAACGCAATTCACAAGTTTCATTAAATGCTCTTGCCTCAAACACATTCTTGAGGGCTAAAGATTCATTATTTGAATCAGTGACATCTCCATTAGATTGAACTTTAGCAAATTGACAACAAGTAGGAGAGTATAAAAGTGCTACGCCATGAGAACCGTTAGTCAGCGTAGAAGCACAACTTTTTAGAGCTGCTTGTAATGTTATGTTATCGCTAGCGCGTCCATATAAAGTATGCATTATATCCCTTCTGTTCCTGAGTTGTTAATCCACTCTATCCATGCAGAATTTAGCTGGTCTAAAAGTTCACGACTTAACTCGCTTAAACTTCCGTTAGGTAGTGTAGCAGTTGCAAGCGCTGCTAAAGAATCATCAAGATGCAAACCGTTGATAACAACACTTTTCACTTTGATTGATCCCATCCCGCGATTTGTACCATATCCTAGAGGAATACGACCATCTGCTAAGTCTCGTAAAACTAACAGAAGTAGAGAAATTCCTGCAAGTTGATGCTCTTTAAGACGGTTGAGAGCCAATGTAAGACGAATGGGTTGCCAAGTTACACCCATTGGTTCTAAATTACTATATAAAAAACCATCAGCAGCACCACCAGTCCAACGATCAATTGCTACATGAAAAGCTTGCTGAGTGTTTTGAAGATTGGCATTATTAAGTGCTTCTCTAAGATTCTGCTCGTTAGTAGCAGCCTCTATATTTCTCCAAGCAGTGGGACTGATGGGTAGATTGGCGTAGCAATCATCTACGAATAATGAGCCAATTTTACCTAATTGAGTTTTCTTCTCAGTTTTAGCTGTTGCACCGAATAAGTCTCTCACTAACGGTACTTCTAGTTGCTCAATAAATCTTTTATTTAGCTCTTGTTCTTCTGCGGTGAGCAGAGGAAATACAGTACGAACAATACGTTCGGCTTGTGTTCGTAAAGCTCCTTTAATTGAACTACCAGGTAGCACAAAGGTAAGACTATTATCAACAGCACTGACCAGAGGAAGAATATCTACAGCAATACCATCGCCTTCTGATTTGACCATAATCGAACCTTGTGGTTCCCAATGGATTTCAAAGATAAGTCTAGGATTTTGGCAAGGAGTTTGATTGCTAGTCAGTAAGCTATCGACGGTAATTTTTACAGCATCACCCCGCAGTAATTCTAACATACCTTTATGACTGCAAAGGTTATATTCGCGGACACTTGTATAATGTAATTTTACCCGTCCTAATCCTCTTGTTTTAGCAGCACCCAGATGAATTTCGCCATTTTCCAAAGCTTTAATTAAGTGAGCAAATAGAGCTTTGTCTTTTGCGCTATCGTCCTCTTTAGAGGCAATTTCTAGTGTTATGTCTAGTGGAATTTTAGAGCCTTTGGGTAAAATGGCACGGTCATATTTCATTTGCTCTGCGGCGGTACCCCAACAACGATCAATGCCTACACCATCTCTAACTTCAACTACAGCCCCTTGAATAGGAGCATCTTCAACAATTACAAAACTGGCATGACCGCCCCTACCGTTTTCTTCTGAACATCCCCATAAATTATTAACATTTCCATTACCAGATATTTGCATCCAACTGCGTAAAGCTCCAGCAAAACTAGTTCCAGGGATGTAGTATTGTCCTTCACCATTCATAGCAAGAGCCAAATCTACTTCAGGACTACCATTCATCCCGCCAACATGAATAGGACTTACGGCAAATAAAGTACCACTCACTTTGATCCGAGAGGCTATTTTACGTGCCATCTCATTCTTCTCCTTGTTCTTGGTTTGTGTCTGATTTGTGTTCTAAATCACGTTTATGGGCGCGGATACAAGCATCTACAAAAGTTCGCACAGCTTCTGCCCATAGTTCAGCCTTCAAATCTTGTTCCCCAGTTCTGGTCAAGCTTATCTCTGCAAAATTAATGTTTAGTAGGCTCCAAACATCGTCCTGATGGGAAACAAGTCTGCGAATATTATTTAGGCTGTTTGTGCTCCATTTATCTTTACGATTTGGCGTTTGCTCTAAACTTGTCAACCAAGGAATTACATGAATGTTATCTGTGAATGTTTGTAGTCTTCCTATGACTGAACGTAAAGCCCCTAATTGACTCATCTTAGGCTTCTTTGGTTCTATACCCAAAGCCTGTTTGCGGCTATCGGGACTAGCAGCAATTCGTAAGACTGCTTGATTGATAGCTTCTCTCCATGCAGCTTGTTCAATAACACGGGCGTAGCTGAATGCAGAGTCTTTCTCTGAAATCAACTCTCCTGATGAAGATTTGCACTGACAATTTTTATCACTGGTATTTACTTCCAGTTTTGAAGTTTCTTCTATCAAGATGGGGTCGTTGAAACAAATTTGACCATAACCTTCTGCTCTCCTTTCACCGATACCACTTGCCTGAATCTGAGCTAATTTTGATGAATCAAGTATTCCCTTTACCTGGAAAATAACACAAGTTCCAGCAGCAAAACCAACTAGAGAAGGTCGAGGTAACCCCCAGCGCACTTGCCAAGAATCAATGCGATGTGTTCGCGCTATGAGTGAGAGTTTTTCACCCTCGTCCTTTTTTGTGAGTGTGACGTTTAGCAGTTTCTGTAATTCTTGTGCCAGATGATCAATTGAAGTTGTTGGTCTTAGTCGTTCATCTCTAAGTAAAACATCAGAAAGAAGCCAAACGATTAATTCTGGATCTTTAATTTCCAGATTTCTTTCAATAAGCTGAGGAGAAAGTGTAGCACTGAGAAAGACAGCGCCATAGTCATCTTTTTTTGATTGTCCAAGGCGAGCATCTCCATTTAGACATTCAAACCATTTTTTTGATTTTCTACTTAGTGCATCTGCTAACGCTTTACTTAACCTCAGTTCAGCTTGCAGTTGAGTTTCTTGTTCTATGGCTTCGTAACTATAAACACCTCCAACCTCACTTGTAGGACATTGAAATTTATCTTCTACCGTGTTGTGAGTCTCAATGGTGAGATTTACTTTGGCGTATTTAGGTAGAGAAGAACCATTTGTAAAAGCACCAATATACCCTTCTCGATAACCTTTCAATTGTTCTTGTGGTTCTAGTTCTACCAAGCGGTTATAAACTTTGCCTCCCTTGTCCAGTCCACCGCTTAGTTTCTCGTAGAACAGCGATAAAGGAACCGGTCGCCCTGGTTGTTCATCTACTTCTATAGTGGCGTTGGTAACAACTATGTCGCCGTGAGCGATCGCCCTATCTATATCGACACCTAAATGGCTTAATTTTCTCCTAACTAGACGTAGTAAATGCGTTCCAGGAATATAGTTAAGCGTCTCAACTACGTTACCAACAGTCTGTTTTGCCACAATTAAGGGAGATTTAGCAGTAATCTTCAATTTTAATCGCAACCAAGTTTTATCTTGAATCACTGGGAATTCTTCTGTATTTCTTAGCCCTTCCGTTTCCAAGCAATCAGGAATAGATGGTGGTTCAGGATGAGCTTCAATCCAATCAATCCAGTATTTTATTTCTTCTTCAACTACTAAATGACACTTTCCTGCTCCCCGACGACGCTTACCACCGAGACGTTCTACCAATTTAGTTCCCGCAATTAACAAAGCATAAGCGGCTTTTTTTTGTTTTTCATCTTGAGGCAAATTCAGTTCACATTTTGCTTTAAGTTCAGTTCCACCTCTCACCATCTCCTCAAACCGGAGATAATCATTTATGGCACAGCCAGATTTAGGATCGATACTAATTCCAGCTTTGACGAAAGTAAGAGCATTTTTTAATTCAGGTTTGTGCTTCAATAATTTATGTAAACTCTCAGGTAAGTAAGCTGCTCGAACTGATAAGGCTGCCGGACGAGGAGGTGTTTCAATAGCAGCTTCTGCAAGAGAAGGTTGCTCTCCAAATAGATAATCTACCCACTTTTGCCAAGCACCATTTTCTTCTCCATTGTCCAAACCTAGTGCAACTAATTCACAAGCATCTCGCCAAATACCTGTAAGAGTTTTTGCTGGAATATAGGGTATTCCATCTCGATCTCGTTGTACTAAACTGTCTACATCTCCTGTTCTACCCGCACCACAACCAATATGCCAGTCACTTATTAGTTTTAAAGTGGCAGTAAATGAGCTTTTAGGTGTTATACGAGGCACGATTTTTGGTTGATTATTTTTACTAGAAGATACAGACTTTTTGTGAGATTTTTTATTTTTCTTGTTCATCAACCTCACTCTCTATCTTCAAAAAATCCGATACATCCAACGCATCTAACAATCCAGTCATGTAAATTCCTGAATCTGGTTCCAATTGAAAAAGAGAATCTTCACTACCTGCAAGTGTTATAATTTCCTCATTAAGATAGCGATCGCGAATCAATTTATATCGAGCATCAGCTACTTCTCTTCCTAAAAATAATGCTGATCGTAGTTCGTGCATCTGACTATTGGGTAATTGTCGCCGTCCCTCATTATCCTTAGCTAAAAGAGCTTTTGTTTGCTTTTGTAGCTTTGTCCATTGATGAAAATTTGCCCATTCCAGACATTTTGCTCCTTGAAGTTCAGCTTCGGAAGTCACTACATATGGTCGTTTATGAAGTTGATTTTTTTCCTGACCACTCTTAATTTCTAACTTGTTGCGAATTCTCTCAAGTTCCACCTGACTGGAATCATAAAGAATATGGAAATCTAGCGCAGAACAAGGATGAGATCTATTGTTTTCTGAATTCACTACTTTTTTCTTAACTACTTTAGCAGACTTCATTAACTTTTCTGATAATTCATAAGCGACAGAAAATGGAAAGTGTGGTTTAATAATTGTCACTCCTGCACAAGCAGAAAGACGACTTACTCCCAAGGCTGTTTTTGCAATCTCTGGAATAATTCCATCGACATGATGCCCAGAGGCAGTTTCTCCTTCAAAGGCTTTCAAGAACAATTGTGTAAACTCTAAAGCAAATTTTCCATCACAAACTACAGTTAAATCATCCCCACCAAGAATTAAAGGAATAATAGGAATAATTACCTCTTGCTTATTCTTATCTAAATTAAGCACTTTACTTTTAGTTGTAAAAACATTAAGTGCTTCGAGGAAAGCCTTTTCTGTACAGATATCTAATGCTATTGAAAATTTTTTATAACTATTTACATAGTTTCTGTTATTTGTCACATGATTTCCTAAACTCAAGAATATTTCACCTAATCCATTTCCATCAGCATGAATCACAGATAACCAATCTACTTCCTCCTCAAATCTTGTATTTAATTCGCGTATTGTTTTTACAGACCTAATAGATGGTGGATCTTTTTTAAAAAGAGATGAAATTCTCACCAGTGCTTGCTCACTCTGAGCTTGCTTTGCTGCGCTGACAGAAGATATATGCTTTTGAGAAATTGTATCTACTTGTAATGAAGCAGGTAAACCACTTGTAGAACATTCATCCACTACAGGTAACCGCAGAAAGCGTAAATTTGGAGAAGGTCTTTGAGAACGGACAGACTGAAATTTTTTATAAACTTCACGAATAACTTCTCCAAGACGATGTGTTTCCCATTCAAACTCTCGTGAAACACCACATATATCTAAGCCTGGTGCTTCACGCAAAGCTCTATAAGTAACTTCATGAATAATCTTTTTGGCGGTTTCATGGTTTCGAGTAAGTAAAATGGCTTTTCCTGAAGTTGCTACAATGACTTCAACTTTAATATCATTAGATGAGTCAATCTGCTTGTTTAAGCTTGCATTTAAAAGGTTCTCTCTAAGTTTCTTCCTATCGGAATCCCAAAGTTTTAAGTCACTTACTTGCGCTACGGCTTCGAGAACCCACTTTGTACCAGCTTGATACGTCAACTCAGAAGCACCTATATTTTCTTTGAGCTTATTAGTTGAAAAAATGTAGTTCTGATTGCCTGATGTTTCAATGAGTACTAAATGCATAATCTATTTCTAAGTATTTAAAAGGTTATGAGTGGAGAGGAAGCGATCACCATCTCCAACCCCTCTACATATGACTCATCTGTACCAACAGCCTTGCCAGCACTTGCGCCATCCGACGTGTCGAAATGTCCTCGCCTCGCTCAAGATGATGAACACTACCTTTGAGGACGGGTGTCTCCAATTTAATGTAGTCCTCGACACCATTATAGTCACTGTAAATAATGGCGACAATCTTTAAGTTAAATTCAGTACACAACTCCTGCCATTTTTGAACTCGGTTCATATCTCCAGCCAGAATCACAGCATGAGTAGCAGGAGCAATAATCAACCAATTTGTGTCATCTATTATACCCATTTCTACTAACGAGCAGAAACAAGCGATCGCCTTTGTGTTCAACACCTTGAAAGCGCCCCACAGGAAGCATACCAACCGTTATGAATGAAAGAAACACCTCAACTCCCCCCTCCCCCCTCTGCTGTTTCACGCCGTCAAAACCTGCTCGACTGTCAGTTCTAATTCTGGAAAAGTACGTGACACAATCCTATCTTGATTTCGGTAAGCAGTAGATTGGTAAACTCCATTCTGATCGAGTAGGTAGACAAAAACTGTTGGAACTTTGGGTTTACCCAGGTAACTGCGGCTAGCTATAGCCAAGTAATCTACAATCCAGTATTCTGGAATGCCTAGACGTTGATACTCATCCAGCTTGTCGATGTAATCATCTTCCCAGTTTGTTGATACCACCTCTACTGCTAATTGCAGGGGTTCAATAAATGCAGAGTAAGCAGCAGGATTTGAATCCCAAAGGGTTTTGTCAACTACACTCACATCTGGTTGACGACCTTGTTCCTTACTGTCTGAGGTCAGTGTCCTCACCATAATTCTGCCTGATACCCAGTAATTTAATTTCAGGCATCTAACTTCTGCTTTGAAAGAGTCGCTAATTAATTCCGCTATGCTATCGTGTTTCCGAGTGGGTAATATTCTCACAATTTCTCCCTCGACAAGTTCATAACGACCCTCTTCGTCAGGAAGTTGCAGCAGAAATTGTTCAAAAGAGAGTTTTTGCTTCGGTTGGTTTGTGGTTAAAGTCATAGCCAGTTCTGCATCTTACTAATTTTCAGTCTAACGGCGCTTCATCTAACACTCTTAAGTAGTCTTTGCTCAGAAGCACCTATATTTTCTTTAAGTTTATTAGTTGAAAAAATGTAGTTCTGAAGCCCGAATTTCATCGGTTGCTTTTCCATGTCACACCTCAATCAATCAAGTCACCTAGCTTGTACGCAGGATTGTGGGTAATAACGATCACATATTTCCCACCCAATTTCGGGTCAAAAACTCCAATGGCTCCATAAAGATGAGCCACCTTATGCACTAACACGCACGCTACAGGTAAAGATGCAGGACCATTGATTTTGAGCAACGTCCCACCTTGAAGTTCTCCTATTGCGGTCATTTCATCTAGGCGTGCGGCTGCATCGCGGACAATTTGGTCATTTTGGGCAGGTTCACCAAAGCTGACTTGTAAAACGTCGCCCTCTAGCTCAATTTTGTAAGTTGTCATTGTTTTGACTGACTGTCTCGAATACACCTATCTTACACGAGCATGGAAGAGGCTTCTTCCAAAGAGTACTACACTAAAGTCAGGTTTCTGATCCAAAATTGCAACCGCAGATGGACGCCGATGGACGCAGATAAAAAAGTCTTTTGGTGAGGGTGACAAGCAAGCGATCGCCCTTACTCTCCACTTACCGCCAATCATCTAGTACAAAAACATCCGGGCGGCTAAATCCGGGTTCATTAGGTCTATGCATTGCCACTCCGATTATTTCACTGCGAAAACCACGAGCTAAGAGCCTGCGATAAGCTTCATCTCGACTGGTATTTACTCCAGCTACTAAGCGCGACATCCCTTGCACCACAGTCAATGCTTCACACAAATCCAATAACTGCTCAAAAAGTTGCCCTGCATTACTCCCTGATCGCACTGCGCCAAACTTAACATAGCAAGTGTTACTACCTGCCTCTGTACCTGCGCCATAGTGACAAATTGCAAATCCTGCCAAGCTGGTATCGTTCCACAACAAAACTGTATCACCTAGTCCTTGAGCTTGGACTGCCTGAATTTCCTGCGATAAATCTAGTCCTTCATAAATAAAATCACTGAGTTGATAACTGGCCTTAAGAGTTTGAGCGCGTTCATCTTCGCTCAGATGAGAATATCTATTTACTAGAGAAATTGGCTGTGCTTGCTGCACTGGTTTTGCAGCGATTACAGTTAGAAAACGCAGCCGGAAACCAAATTTTTGATATAGTGCATGATGCTTAGGACTTTCAGCAAAAGTAAACAGTCCTGCTAGTTGAGTATTCCATTCAGTAAAGCTTGCGATCGCAGATCCTATGAGATGTTGAGCGACTCCTTGGTTCCAGAAGTCAGGATGAACGCATAAAGGGCCGAAATAACCAAAGCTTCCCCAATTTATAGCGAAGTTACACCCGATTAATTTTCCATCTATCTCAGCAGCATAAGTTGCATTTGGATCAGTTTTCCAGCGGTGAGCTATGTAAGCTGTATCTCCATAAAATGTAGTTGGTTCAGGTAGTTTCAAAAAAGTACCAAAAGCCAAGCGAAACAAGTGGTCTGCAGCAGCTAACTCATTGGCTTGTAATAAACGAATAGAAACCTTGTTCATAGTTTTTTTGTGTCAAGTCAGCTTTACCGAAAACTTTTCTATGAAGCATAGCGTTACCTACGCCACCCCATATCCTGTATATGGTCGCTTATAAGGTGGATGTAAACCTAAAATAATATCATCTTTTGCTACACCCGCTTCTACTAACTCTTGAGCTAGATCAGCTTCGGTCATATTGCGCTGAATCCAGATTTTTCCCTCCTTTATATCTATATGAATAAAACAATTGTAAACACGATTTAATCCTGACCAACCAATATCCAAAATTTGATAATGGTCATTTTCCATATCAAAGACAAGCTGACATTCTACATCCAGATCAGCTTGACTGTAACTAAAAGCAGCATGAGAGGTCAACAATTGGCGAATTATTCGACGATATTTTTCTAATCTATTTTCTAATCTATCCATTCGACAATTACCTCCGTAACTGGATTATAAACTAATAGCTTAACTTGGTAAACTTTTACAGCTTCTTGAGGAAATCGCTCTTGGAAGAAAGAATTAAAGGTATCGAGAGGAACTGCTAAGTATAATTCTCTATCGGATTCGCTCATCTGCAACCCCAAACGGTAGTTTAAAAACTGCCCCAATGCTGCATGAAAATCTGTAATTGTTGAAGCATTGAGAAAACTTTTTATTTCTACTGCTATTTTCCGCCCTTCTTTTTCCGCAGCCAATACTTTTTCGGCTGCTAAATCAATTTCAAGCTTAACTCTATCAATTTTAATTCTTAATGGATCGGCAGTAATCACCCACTTGTCTTTATAAAGTGCTTGTTTTACCGCATCATGAAATAAATCTTTAGCAGCCATTAACTAACCATTTTTTGTAATGCACGTTTAACATGAAAAATACCGTCTCCCCCTGTATCTTTGACTAATATTCTTCTTCTCCAATCCATCGTTGTATCAGCCATTTGCGATCACCACTTTCACTCCGGATCTAAACCAATAGCAATTGTACCCGCTACATACAGGTTGGGTGTTCAACCTTGACAGGAAATTGACAAGATTTCAGCGGAGTTTCAGTCCCCTTGCGGGGATTTTGTTAATGGCGACCGCCCAGGCTGAAACTCTTACTGGGCAAGTCCTTTAAAAAGGATTTTGCCAAACCTCAAAAAAAGTCGATTTCAGCATCTTAATTTCCTCTGAGATTGGCTTTCCTTTAGGTGCTTGTAACGCTAGACCTATTGATTTGTCAAGGTTCTGGCACTTTTCGTGAACCCCCTGGGGTTTTGGCTCCCGCTTCGGTTGACGAAAAATTTTGTATTTTTCCAATTGTAGCCCACATTCCGCACCCTACGGTCTCAAAAATGGATGAGTGTTCGCAAGCCTTTTGAAACGTGTTAAGTTCGCCCTTCTCCAACGCCTACGGGCAAAAGAAAGATTTTTTCAAGAAGCTTTATAAGGCAAAACTTTTAAGAGTTAAGTGGCGGCTTCAGTCAGGCGAGGTACTGCCATCCCTAGTAAAGAAGTATAAATCAAAAATCTAGACGTGATAAATTGTAGGCGTTGCCAAAAACTAAAGACTCATGACTAACGAGATTACTGAAAAACTGCACCAGGCGAGTCATGGCTTGCTAATGATGAGCGAGTCAGAGTATCCCTTTGAGACTGTTTTATGGGTTAATCAAGGGAAGGAACCAATAACTGCTCAAAAAATCCTCCAACTAACAGGGCATCCTCAAGATTCACCAGTAGAAGAAGTTGAATTAGAATATTTTTTTAGGAATTGTGCCTTTGAAAAAGAGTGGCACAATGAAGTGCAGAAATCAGAGGTGAAAAAATTTCAAACACTTGTTGAATCGCTGAAAGAGAACCTAAAGGAAATCAAGGTTTATCGCATAGGCACAATAAATATTGATGTTTATATTATTGGCAAAACTTTAGATGAAGACTTAGCAGGAATTTCAACAAAAGTTATTGAAACTTAATTCGTTCGTAGTTGCGCTTCAGCGCTCTTTTCGCTCTTTGCAGCAAAAACTTATGTAAAGTTTTGTAGAACGACTTAAAGGGCTTGTAGTTGCGCAAAGAGTGCGCTAAAGCGCAACTACGAACCAGATTTGCGCCGACCTACTTAGTTACTCTTTTAGGCGGTAGGGAAGAACACCCTATGGCACTTTCATCCCACGCTGCACTGCTGGACGCTGCTGCACAGTGTCTACCCAACGTTTAAGATTAGGGTGATTGTCCAAGGTTAAACCTTGAAACTCATAAACTGCGACCCAAGGATAAGTAGCAACGTCAGCAATGGAATAGTCACCGCAGATGTATTCCTTGCCTGCTAGTTGCTTGTCTAACACACTGTAAAGTCGCAAGGTTTCCTTTTCGTAGCGTTCGATCGCGTAGGGAATCTTTTCTGGGGCAAATTTTTTAAAGTGATTAAGTTGTCCAAACATTGGTCCAATACCACCCATTTGAAACATCAGCCACTCAATAACTTGAAAACGGCCTTTTTGGTCAGTAGGCAGAAATTTCCCAGTTTTTTCTGCCAAATAAATCAGAATTGCACCAGATTCAAAAACTGTGATGCCAGTATCTTGGTCAACAATGCTGGGAATCTTGCTATTGGGATTGATTGCGACATACTCCGGCGTAAATTGCTCATTTTTAGTGATGTCGATTTTGTGGACATTGTAAGGAAGTTCGACTTCCTCTAACATCACAGAAGCCTTGCGTCCGTTAGGTGTCGTAAATGTGTAGAGATCTATCATTGTCTGCTACCTTGGAATTTGTTCCGAAGGTAGTGTAGCTCGAAAAGTGAGGCGGGGAAGCGCAAAGTTGTAGCATAAGTATCTACTTCCCATAATTAATGTATAAAATTTTATATAATAATCTCAATTACTTAAATTGACACAGTTAAGCTCTCGTTTCATTCTCAAAAAGGTAGCAGGAAATATTGTGAGGTGGATAATGGAAATGCACCCTTGAGTGTAGCGTCATGGAAGAAAACACCCTGTTGGCAGATTGCAGGCAAATTAAACGTATGGCAGCCTACGTTTTTGAGATCCCGTCACTTAACTGATTTGTGTCCAATGTGTTGGTGCTGCGACATTCTCTGGTAGACGAGTTGCGCGATCGCCCAGTGCCATTGTGATCTGCTGTGGGTCCAAGTTTTTGACTCCTGTAAGAATTGCCCCGTCTAGTTTGACATCACAGAGGTTTGCCCCATAGAGGTTGGCTGCCATAAGATTTGCCCCACACAGGTTGGCTTCATGGAGAATTGCCCTTTGGAGATTGGTCCCAATCAGATTCGCCCCACAAAGGTCAGCTTCCCGCAAGCTTGCTTCCGAGAGGTTGGCAAAAAATATCTCTGTATTTTGTAGTTTAGCTGCATTCAGGTTTGCCTGTTGCGCGTTTGCTCCATTTAGGTTTGCTTGTTGTAAATTAGCGCCAATCAGACCCGTTCCATGCAAATTAGCCTTCCCAAGCTTTGCACCTTGTAAGTTAGCAAGAAACAGCTTTGCTCCAGAAAGGTTAGCACCTTTGAGATTTGCTCCCTGTAAGTTAGCCTTATAGAGGTTTGCCTCCGAGAGGTTAGCTGCACGGAGAGTTGCTCCTGAGAGGTTTGCTGTACGCAAGATTGCTTTACAGGCCGATGCTTGATTTAGGTTGGCCCCTGAGAGGTTGGCTGCGTGTAAATTGCATGATTGCAAGTTGGCTTCACACAGGATCGACCCAGAGAGGTTAGCGTAATCTAGGTCTGCTTCACAGAGGTTAGCTTCCCGCAGATCTGCTCCACAAAGGTCAGCGTTCTGTAGGTTTGCCCCTTGGAGGTTCGCTTTGTGTAGGTCTGCTCCACAAAGGTCAGTACTCCGCAAATCAAGTTTCTCATTTTGTGGGTCTTTCTCTACATTACGCCTGCCAATAACAGTGAGGGCAGCTTGAATATCAGTGCGAAGTCTTATAGTTTCCTCTGTTTGTGGCTCAACAAAGCGCAGCCGAGGTGTTTGTGTCTCTACACTCAGGTTGTAGTAGGATCTGTCTTCCTCACTATTGTTCTCTTGTTCAGGTTTACTAGTCGTATTTTCCCGTACAAAAGCAGTGAGGATTTCCATTATTGTCCAGTATTCTTTAGGTGAATCCTGGGCAACTCGTTCCAACGTATAAATTGCACCTGTTCGCGTTGCCACATTTTCATGCCCAAGCTGCGTAATTGCAGTCATCAAGCGTTCTGCAATCAGCCGTTCTTGCCCTAATTGGACACTTTTCATGCCAATTTCAATGTTTTTCTCAGAGGCGATCGCACTTTTTTGCAGAGCTTCTGATCTCTTGGCTGCGTAGTAAGCATTAATTAAAACTGCTAACCCTAAAAAAAGCGTTGCACTAGTAGTTAGTGCTTGAGTTCTACTTTCTATTTTTTGTTGATTCGACAATCCCTCACTTTTAGAAAATGATAAGAAAATGACTGTCGGTGACATGGTGAATAAAACAGTTATTGCTATCAACCAACTTTTAAGTACGTCTGTCTTCCTAGCAGACATAGTTGTAGTATCCCTCACAACATAGAATTCTTACGGAGATTATTGGGAATAAAGAGTATAGCATTTGTCTCAAAATTTCAATAGCTGCCAAAAGACGGAATTGGTGTTGATCTTCCTCAACTGCTAGCTTGTATAGGCTGAAATACCTTTCTTGCCTTCATCTTTTTTAAGTTAAGGAAGTCAGGAACCAGAATATAGAGGCTTCTTGACTTCTACCAGAGAATGCAACTTGAATACTAATTAACTGATAATCTTTACAAAATTTTCATATGACCGAAAACGGGGTGTGGGGTGTGGGGATGCACACCCCCTAGATCCTTGAAGGCGCCCCTGCATTTATATATGGAGAATATGGAGACAAAAAAGACTTCCTTTGTCCTCCTGAGATACGTAGTACTGAAGTTGAGGCATCCAAGCTTTCCACTCCTAAGTTTAATTAAGGGGTTCCTACACCCTACACCCTACCCCCCTTTCATTTGTCCTTACACCTTAAACTTCGCTGTAATCCGTTTCATCGCCTCCTCTACATTCTCACGACTATTAAACGCGGAAATCCTGAAGTAGCCCTCACCCGACGCCCCAAAGCCAGAACCGGGTGTACCAACCACATTCACCGTTTGCAGGAGATGATCAAAGAAATCCCAGCTAGACAGACTATTCGGTGTCTTTACCCAAACATAGGGTGCATTCACACCGCCATACACCTGTACGCCAGCCGCCGTCAATTGCTCACGGATAATTTTGGCATTCGACATGTAGAAACTTACCAGCGCCTTTGTTTGTGCTTCACCCTCTGGTGAATAAACCGCCTCAGCTCCTCGTTGAACAATGTAGGACACCCCATTAAACTTTGTAGACTGGCGACGGTTCCAAAGCTTCCACAACTCCACGTTTGTACCATCTGATGCCTGAGCTGTTAGTGTCTGAGGCACGACCGTGAGCGCACAACGGGTTCCAGTAAACCCTGCATTCTTAGAGAATGAGCGGAACTCGATCGCACAATTTCGTGCCCCTTCAATTTCGTAAATTGAGTGAGGAATTTCCGGATCACAAATAAACGCCTCGTAAGCTGCATCAAAGAAAATGATCGAGCCATTTGCTTTGGCGTAATCCACCCACGCCTTTAGGTGTTCCTTGGTTGTCACCGCACCTGTAGGGTTATTTGGGAAGCACAAATAAATTATATCTACCTTTTGCGATGGAATCTGCGCCGTGAAGTTATTCTCGGCTGTAATTGGTAAATATACTAAGCCACCAAACTCACCCGCCTCATTCGCCGAACCTGTATGCCCTGCCATCACGTTCGTGTCAACGTACACTGGGTAAACTGGGTCTGTCACCGCAATGGTGTTGTTATTGCCAAAAATATCCAGAATGTTTCCAGTGTCACACTTCGAGCCATCGGAAATAAAGATTTCACTCTTGTCAACCTCACAACCACGCGATTGGAAGTCATGAGCAGCAATCTTTTCTCTTAGCCAATCATAGCCTTGCTCAGGGCCGTAACCTTTGAACGTTGCGCGATCGCCCATTTCTTCTACAGCTTTGATCATTGCCGTCCGGCAAGCTTCGGGTAATGGTTCTGTTACATCTCCAATTCCTAGCCGAATAATTTTAGCATCCGGGTTTGCTTGTGCGAACGCATTCACCCGACGGGCAATTTCTGGGAAAAGATACCCCGCCTTGAGCTTGAGATAATTTTCGTTAATGGTTGTCATGATAAATTGCGATTAACTTCGTAACGAGGGATAATTCACAATTGTTTTTTCTGTCAATGCGTAATAGTGCTAAGACGTGCTGAAGAGTCTGTGCTGAGACAGCACCAACCTCTCCGTATCCCTTTTAGGGTTACAAAAAGTAACATATGTTGACTTATTAGTACTTTTGTACTAAATTAGGGGAGCCGATATAGATTTATCAGGCATTGCATCTATATCACAAGAAAACCTCGTGCTTAAGTAGGTTAAAGGGGAAAGGAAGAAATTTCCTCTTTAACCTTTTTCTACCAGAGACTGTTTCTATCTGAACATATAACCAGGGGTAGCCAATGTTCAGATGAGTTAGGTGTATGATTTATTTAGGATTTTTGTTCGCACCTCTTTACGATCTTCTCCCATGATATCAACAAGGTAACGTTCTGGTGATAATACTGTCTGGATCTGTCTTCGCTCCATGATCATGGAGAGATTATGTAGCGCCATCTGCCGTTTTGCTTGATCTGGGGAGAGTGATGGTCTATTGGTACTTAGTGTGTCAGTAATTGTTTCTTGAGGTGAAGGAGAATCAAGAGAATCTAACAACTCCTGGAAGCCAACAAATGCCAGTTGGTACATTAATTTCTGACTAAATTTTCCCCAGAAGTAGCCACCGTGGACATCTCGTCCATTTCTTGCGAACGGCTTTCCAGTAGAATAAGCAATATACGCCCAGCCCAGTTGCAGATACTCCCAGAAGGTGAGTGGCGAAGTTTGTTTGTCTAGGGTCATGACGTAGTGTTCCTGTTTAGATGTTGGGTCATAATCTGTCAAGTCTTGGTAATCGGTGCAATCAAAGTAAGTGAACAGGTCAGAGATCGACTCTTGATCTTTAATTGGTGTAGCAACCGTTTCGCCAACAGTATTCTTCTCACCTTGTCCGTGCTGCTTTTCCTGATTGGCTGGATCTAATCCCTGGTTTTGTGTTTGATTCAAGACACTGATTTCCAAGTACTTGAGTAAGGAACTCATCTCACGTGTCGGCTTGCATAACTCCTTATCCCTCCAGTTAACAATTCCATACTGACTCTGGGAGTGTCCTCTCGCCTTTTCAGCCTTACTGCTCTGGTGGTTCTTGGGACGGACAGTTACATTACCAAGTCGATATCCTTGGGTTCGGCTCTTTGCTGGAAAGGAAAAGTAATTAGCAGCCGTAGAAGCTAGACGGAGGGCTAAATCCCCTTCGTTACTGAATAGATACGCCTCTTCAAATCGTCGCAACGATGAGCGCAGAAAGTTGGATCTTCCGGAAGTAATGGTTAGTACAGGAATATCCGGAGAAACAAGAATTAAGCGACCTAAACAAAAAACTCGCCCAACTCGAGAAGAGGGATTTTTGTCAGCTTTTTCGTTATTAATGTTTCCTATAGAAATAGGGTCAAAGACATCGGAAAGGATTCGGACTACCTGTGTAGTCACCTGCCCACCCATACTATGCCCAATGAAGGACAGTTTAACAGGATGTTGCCTCCAGTAATCTTGAGCTTGCTCAAAATTACACTGTTCGTCCCTCATGCGACATTGTAGCAATCCTTCATCCATCTGGCGAATTAATTCAACTAGATCATTAACCCCGTAGTTAGTTGCCCGGTAGGAATCGCGAAAATAAACAATCACACGCAGAATCAGCAGGCTGACAACAACGGCAAATCCAAATGTTCCGAGAATGATAGGAAAAATGAAGAGTGGCGAAGATAACCAGAAAAATAAGAAAACAGATATGAGTCCAACAATCAAGCCTCCCCATAGCAGACTTTTGAGTAGAAAGGGTAAAGCACTTAGGGAAGTGGTAAAATTTTTACCTATGACAATTTCCGAGGGCCAGCGATAACCTAGAAAAACTAGGCTATCTGACTTTCGGGAAATTAGTGGGTCATTGTTGATATATGTACAAAGTTTTTGATACCAATTTTTCCAAACATTATCTTGGATGTCCTCGTCGCTGTTTGGTACTTTGTTTAAATCAATATCTGCACTTCCTGTATTGTATCCATGAATAGCGATCACCACCCCCAGATCGTTAGAATTCTGGGGGTTCTTTTTGCTATTTGCATAAAGGCGCTCGATCAGCGTTGTAATGGTTGGGAAACTCTCATCTCGTCGGATATCTTGTAAATCTTCCACATTCGCTCGTGCAGTACTGCGAATCAGGTATCCTGGAATACCGAGAGGCTTTGAGTTAATAAACAAGTTATCTACTAAAATATCCATACATTCTTTCCTAATATCTATATTTACGGAAGGGCGAGTGGAGGTAACATTTTTAGTGAGGCATTTATCCGTAATAAAATGTCCAGCCATCCCCCTGCCTTCCAGGCTGAGCCCCTAAACTATCAACGTGTCTACACGCCGATTAACGAGTATGGTTGGACATTGTATTTTTTGTATTTTCCTGAAATAATTTTAAAATGTGTTTGCTTTCTTCTCTTGACATCGAATGTAAACATTTGTATCTAGAAAGTAACTCAAAAGAGCGTCTCTCAAGTCTCACCTTTTCCTTGCTCCAGTCTTTCTCAAGGTTTTCCCACCCAACCTCCAACCACTTCTTCAAAAGAAATAGGCATCCAGCCCCTTTGCTTAAAGATTACAGGTTGAATTGTTATAGTCACCTCGATTTCCCTGTAAGGTAAAAATAATTTCCCATAATTGTAATCCGCAAATTTTTATGCAGAATACGAATGATTTTGTCAAAAATAAATCAGCCACTCCTCAGTATCCGATTGAGGATTTGCTATCAAAGCGCTGGAGTCCTCTAGCTTTTTCAGAGCATCTGGTCGAGCCAGAAAAATTATGCAGTGTTTTAGAAGCAGCACGGTGGGCGGCTTCTTCTTATAATGAGCAACCGTGGAGTTTTATTGTTGCTACTAGGGATAACCAGGCTGAATTCAACCTTCTACTTAGCTGTTTGGCAGAAGGCAACCAGCCGTGGGCGAAAAACGCTCCAGTCTTAATGCTATTGGTGGCAAAGCTCCACTTTGAGCGTAACGGCAGAGAGAATCGGCACGCTTTTTACGATGTGGGGGCCGCTGCTGCCCAATTGGCGCTCCAAGCAACAGCATTGGGGTTATTTATCCACCAAATGGCGGGATTTGACGTACCCAAGGCTATAAGCGTATATAACATTCCTCAAGGTTATCAGCCAGTGGCAGCGATCGCATTAGGTTACTTAGGCGACCCGCAAACCCTAAGCGAACAGTATCTTCAACGAGAACTATCGCCTCGTACTCGTAAACCCTTAGAAAATTTTGTCTTCTCTGGTAATTGGAACCAAATTTCACCGTTGTTAAAATGAAAACCTTGCACCGCCTCGTTAAGGTGGCTCTGCCTAGGGTGTTGACTCTGTACCCTTTAGCCCATAAGACTTCATGCAAAAAATGTGTCGCCTGTTTTTGGGCTAAAGTGCCTGAAGCAGGGACTTTAGGCAAAACAAAAAATAACACGAATAATTTTCCCGAAAATTCCCGAAAAATGCACAAAATCAACAGCCTAGGCTCTGCCACAGAATATTATCATGCGTAGGCTCCGCCTCCCCTGATGATGGCAGGCGGAGCCTCCGGAAAGAGCATTACAAAACGGAGCCTTGTAACGAGGGATGATGCACAATTAGGTTTTTCTGTCAATATATAAGTTCTAAAAGTACAGGTTTATCTGCGTCCATTCGCTACAGGGCGCGGCTTCCACATCCAATTGAGAACTGCCATGATTGTATAGGAACTTGAAATAAGAGCGTGAAAAATTTTAAGTGATGTAGGGTGGGCACTGCCCACCCTACGTGTATTTCAAAAATCAAATAGGAACCCTATGGCAAAAAAGGGGGAATTAAAATCTTCAAAAATATGTTATGAAATACTCATATTTTTATCAGTTAATCAGCATTTTAAACTACAATTCTTATCCAGAATTGCTTTTACAATTAGGCCCATAACACCGATTCAGTAGTGTAAGTCAAGAGTGAAAAAATAGGGTTTATGTACCTAGTTAGACCAAACGTTTATCGCTCAAAATCAAAGAAACTCTGTTTCCGGAGTTACTGAATTGGTGTTTTACTGTGATTATGCTGTAAAGCGTTGGGAAAGAACGATTGCAATTAAGTTTTTTGAAAAAATTACTTTTTAGTAAAAGTTAGTAGGAGAAAAAGTGTGAATCAAGATTATTCAACAAAATGGTGGGCAGCTTTTACATGTATTGCTTTTCTCGAAGCAATATTGTTGGTCATGCTATTATCCGGACAAACTTCTACACAGCTTTTATTAGCAATTGTTGTGATTGCAACGCTACTGTTTTTAACTCCTCGCCTTGATGATGTGATTGCTTTTACCTTTGAAAGAGGAACTTTTGAAAGCAAACTAAGTACAATCAACAAGAAAATTGCTACATCTAAAACAAGAATTGACAAGCTAGTATTGTTGTCAATGTCTAAATCAACGTATGAAGTTCTCAAACTCATTAGCTCAGGTAATTTTGGTGCTTATAAAATGACTGAAGGCTTAGAAAGAGAAATTTATCATCTTCGGGATCTAGGCTATCTAGATAATGTAGAGAGGATTCGTAACATCCCGTATGAAGGTAATAATCTTTCAGAACACATAAAAATAACTGATACTGGTAAGCAATTTATTGAACTGCGTAAAAGTGTAGAGGAAGACAAGTAAACGCCCACAAAGCTGATGACTCCAGAAACGCAATTTTGTATCCAGGGATATAGCATTCGACATCTCAACTCGCAATACTGCTCGGTTAAGAAAATCAAGTAGGCTGAAACCCTTGAAATATCGTTGTCTATGATGCCCAAAAAGGGCTTAACCAAGCAGTATTGTCTCAACTCGGTATTGGTTCAAGTTGACGAACTGGTATTTCAATCACAAATTTGATACCTTCTCCTAGAGCGCCGGTCAAGTACAAATACTTGACGTAAAGTGCAACATATGGATGTTATGTAAACCGAACTTTTAGGCACTGAGTTTTAATGCGATCGCCCTTAACTAGACTTAAAAATTGAGCTTGAAATAGACGTTTTGTCCTACTACACATAATTCTGTTTTTGTCAATACC
>Ga0116227_10003304_pt1 | contig 36025 bp, 26 predicted proteins | sample S1TSphgellanicum_FD_89693 | JGI IMG/M metagenome (GOLD analysis project Ga0116227, IMG submission 89693) | Host-associated microbial communities from peat moss isolated from Minnesota, USA - S1T2_Fb - Sphagnum magellanicum MG | ecosystem: Host-associated > Plants > Peat moss > Unclassified...
AAAATATACATATATATATATATATATATATATATATATATATATATATATATATATATATATTTCAACATTGCAAACTACATAAATAAATGTGCACAATAAATTTTTAATTCCAAATTAAAATAAGATCTTCCTAAAAATTTACCTACTACCTATATACTTAGATCCATTTATAAATATTATATGTGGATAAATTATATGGACTCATACATTTAAATTAAAAGTTATTAGTAAGATTATGATATATTATAATCAAAATTATATAATATAAATTCCTAAATGAAATGAAAGTTTAATATATGAAAGATACATTTTATTTATCCTTGCATTGACCACAAAAAAATTTCCATTTACAAATCATGTGTTTGAATTTATAATTTCCAAAATGGTCATTGAAATGTTATTCAATAACAAAACTGAATTATTTTTCTTTTGAAATGAATTTACATTTTAAAAATATAGACATATCATTGTGTACATTATTGAAAAAGAATTATGAATAATTTTCTTAATTTTTCATTTGGACAAATTATGAATAAGATATGAATTATCAAATTTGAAGTTTTGTGTAATGTTTAAATGAAGTATGGTCTAAATAGAATAAACACTAGACCATTTACACAACAAGGGGGGGTACTTGGTGGTAAAGAAGTTGAATTCCATCCTTGGTTCCAAAGATCAATGCTTACCTAGGTGAGCTTAAATAGGTAGATTAGGTGGTATACTTTACCATTTAAATTATGTTTTAAACCTAGTTTAAGTGGTGACACGTGTGAACAAATCATAGGATGGAAAATACTAAAATTAAAAATAATTGAAATAAAAATATATCTTGCTATTTATGTTATATATAATATTAATATAAATGTTATAAATTTAAAAATATTGTTCCTTAAGTTTTTTTTGTTCAATTTGTATTAATGAAAAATAATTAAACAATGATTAAATTATTACTAATGACTTCACATATGTCTTTTATGATTGATGGATGAAATGTGTCACATCATGTCATGAATGACTATTGTTTTAAATAACTCATCTATAATGATTTCAGGACTACTAGTCATAAATGTAATCATATACTTGAAGATTTCTTTTAGTGAATGCATTTATGATTAACATACGCATTCAATGGGAATACACCTTTTGTGATGTTCCCATTAGAGGGGGAGTGCACTTTTACCCACAACATTGTTCAAAATGTTTTGGCTTCCATTGCCAAAAATGTTGGGTTTCATGTTTCATATGAATAAACACATGTCCTCCCATCAACCTTTTTTTTATCTTTACATTCGCAGGTAGGTATTGTGTTAACTTCAAATGGGGTTCACACGTTTGATCATGTTGATACCATTTGAACATATTTAAAATTGCAAATTATCATTTTTTAGGAAAGGTTGCAACAATTGTGGCCTAGGTAAAGGATAAATTATACTATAATCAACATTCTATAAAGTTTTTTCCCCTCTTGCCACAAAGGTATTTGGGTGTGCACACCAACATGTTGATTTTTTTCATCAATGTGTTAACATGAGATCGTTAGTCAATGGCTTTATAAGCCTACCTTTGTTAGTTTAAAACTCATCTTATAGGATGGTAGTCACTTTTTTTGAAGTTCATGTTGTTACCATATTGTGGTGAATTGTTATTATAGGGGAGACATTTTCTGAAGCAAAGTTCTTATAGGTTTTTCACACATCGTGTTAACAGATATGTTTCATGCAACCAACAAGGATTTTCAATCCTAAGGTATTATTTTCACCCTTTTGGTGGGTTTTAATTGCTTTTCTTTTGTGACTTTTTTGTAGCTTTCATTTTTTCTTTTGGGTGTTCTCTCTCAATAAGACATTACTCTTTGTACTTTTTTTTTCCCTTTCAAGTGGGTGTTTATTTTCAATTTATATGTTTCAATTGTTTAATTGCATTGTTAAATCATTGTCAATATTTTTAGTAAAAATTACATTGCTAACCATTTAACTAGGAATTCATTATTTGATCAACTTCACACATTCGGTCACTAATTGGATCCTAATGTAACGACATGCTAACAATTTCACATTGTACTATTAATTATTGACAACTTGCTTCTTATAGAGCCAATAGATGATGTTTTAGCATATGATTGTTTTGACTATACTCCAAAAGTTATAATTTATTACAAAACATTTTTAGCATTTTGTGTTGGATTGTTAGGTAGTCTCAATGACTTTAAAACCTTGCACATGTTTTACATTATAAGGCATGTTCAAAATTATGGTTTGTTTGATTTAGTAAAAGTGTAGATAATGTTTTTTCTTACTTGTTGGATGACAAGGGCTATCCCTTTATTAATTGGATAAAAACACCTTTTAAAAAGGAAGGACAACAATCGATTTAAAATTGCTTGATAATTGGAAACATAAGGAGGTCAATTAACAATTGATAATGATTTTGGTATTTTGGAAAAACTTTTAAAACAATCTATTACAAAAATCATAAAGTTTCATGTTTATTTCTTACTTAATGTGTTCACTTGTTGATGTTTATCACATAATATTTGTTTAGGTCTAAAGATAAAGCAAGCTTCAAGTGACTACTTTGCATCATTGAGTTGGACGCACACCCATAAAAAAACTTCTAGCCCAAAGTAGTGTCAAAAGGAAAATATATACTATGAACTTGGATTTGAATTTTTTTGGTTTAATGTGAACATGATCTGGATTTAAGGGTTGTTGTATCACATCTATTTCTAATGGAAAGGAAGGAAGGAAAATTAAAAGAAATATTATTGTGTTTTTAGAAATCGAAACATTTCATGCATTTCATTATGAGGCAAATTGTGTGTTTGTTGTTGTTTTCAATGCTTATGTTGTTTGGTAGGTGGTTTTGTTGTTCTTGAGATGTTGCCAAGGATAAGAAGACGAGGATATAATTACCATGGAACTTGTGCAAGGAAGAACGGTTTTTAGGGGTGAACGATGGAACTCAAGAAATAGGATATAAGCAAGGAGGAAGCATTGGCAAAAGATTTGGGTGTTTTAAAAATGAGTTGATTTTTGGTGGGTGAATAGGGTAGTAGATAAATATTATGTGAATATCTATGGCATCTAGGGATTACTTTTACTATTTCTTTTGCTATGCATAAAAGTGACAGTTAGGTGTTGAATTGTACTTTCACATAAATAAAGAAATGGAGGTTCATGGAGTATTGCAAACATGAGGAAATCAAAGCTCAGGTAAAGGGGCATGTGGGTGCAAATGAAAAGTTTGTGGTAGGGATGCTTGTTAGGTTAAATTTGAGAATTCGGATGTTCATATAGTTATCACATAAGAAACCTCCTTTGGGTTATCCATAGATGATTATGCATCACTATAATCACCAAAAATCATGAGATAAACAAGTTTGGGTATATCAATGGGAATTGGGAAAATCTAACGATGAGTTGAAGTACTTGGGTGGTGGTCAAGTTGTGTGTTGTGTTTGAGTTAATATCTTCAAGAGCTAAAGATCCATGGTAGAGGGGATAAAATGTTAGGAAATTGTATTTCATCTAGAATTTGGGCTAGGAGCTTTAATGACCACTTGAACATTGGGAGAACTGACCCTATTTGCAATTTATATATTTTACATTTTGAGAAAGACAATTAGTGATTGTTCAAGATATTCATGTTGAATTTTTCATCCAAATTTATTAAATGTGCATGTCAATAAAGTGTAATATTTTGTGAATGTTGTCCCCATATTTGGAAATCAAAGGTTTGACGATTCATGTTGTGATTTTTCAATCACTTTCTTTTTGGTTATAGAATTAAAAATATTAACTATTAATATAAATAAATAAAAATTTGGGACTTGTGTGTAAGTGAAAGGCTAGGAGAGGTCTTGAAGCAAATTACTTGGGAAAGAAACAATTATTCATTACTTCAATATGCAAAAGGACATTGCATCATTTGGGAAAAGTCAAAATCTCAATCCTTGTTTACAATTGTTATTTTCTTTCAAAGTTCAAAATGAATGGAAATGTGGATGTGTGTGCAACACCAAATGTTTCAAAATTTAATTTTTTCAATGTGCACTATTTTAGTTTGTCATTGCATGCAACTCCATTTCACAATTTGTCAAATACAATTTTGATTTGCAACTTTTTGAACAAATAAAAGACATGTAACTTGATGCTCCAATATCAAAATGCATAAGATCTTGACAAAATAAAATGAAAATGAAATCAAATGAAGAATAATTAGATTTGGATTTGCTAACATTTTCACTTTCCTTTGTGATTGAGGTTGCAAATAGGGGTTGCAAATATATAATCCATGTTTCTTCATGAATAAACACTTTGTTGATACTTTGATTTCTATAGCAATTTTGAAAAATAGAAGCTTAGAAAACAACATTGAAAGCTTTTAGGCATTTTTTAGAACATGAACATTTTGTGTGTTTTTTGAGGCTTCTATTTTGTTTTTGAACATGAATTGATTATAATATGTTGAAAGCCAAAAAAAAAAAGGTAAGGTGAGTGGAGATAGTACAATAAAGATATCTTGAAAGTCACCTAATGTATTATGCTTCTTTCCACCATGACTTTGTCACTTGACCCTCAATTTACATTTTTCTTTAAAGTGTGATAAAAAGGGACCCAAAATCTCAATAAGGCATGAATAGAGGGGTCATGATCTTCTAAACTACCATTATAGTTGGGGGTCTTCTTTGGGGGTTCAACCTACCTACCTTTTTCTATCAATTTACCTACCCTTTTTTTTGGGGGTCTATAGTAGCTACTTACATGTTTTAATTTTTGGAATTTTTCATTTTCTTTATGCATTTTGAAATTTCATGTGGGAAGCATGTTTTAATATCTTAAAAAATCCATTTTATTTATACATGTTAAAATTTCACCTTGGAAACATGTTTTAATTTCTCAAAAAATCCATTTTATTTATACATTTAAACTTTTTACCTTGGAACCTTCAAGCTTTAGGATATAACAAAAATTATTTTCAAAATAATTTAAGCTTGAGGAAAAAAGATTTTTTGGATTTTTTTTTGCTTGAACATCCTTTTTTGACCGATTCTCACATAAAAGTAAATATGGTTGATTCTTTTGATTTTTCAAATTTGTCTAACACCTTTGACTCTTTGAACTTGAATGGGTTTAATGTTGAAAAGTGCATTGATGACATGGATGTTGAAGCTTTCATGTTATTTCAAGTAGTTTTGGTTGCCACGACTATTTCAAAGGAGTTTTTCACCACAATCTAAAATGGTGTTGATAAGTCAGAGGAACCGAATGTTGGAGTTCAAGACATTGTAGCAACACTACACATAACACTTGAATTATTCTGAACCTTGACAAACTTTTTTTAAAGTTAAGTTCAAGGAGTTGATGACACTTGTGGTGTTGATTATCATCAATCATGGAAGATCAATTGAAGAAGTTCATAGGCTTTTCGGTCAACTATTGACACTAAAACAATGCATTTTGAATTTCATACTATACTTCAAGCATGTAAATGCAACCATGCATGACACCTTCATGTGGAATTGGTCCAAAACTTTTGTTTGCGATGATTCATTATTCATTTTGTCATGCATTAATGAGGCTATTGTGGATGAAATATGATGGCCAACTTCAAGGAGACGGTTACCTTGGGGCAAAATCACATTAGGGTGTCACAATTTTGGCAAAATAGAGTCGCTTTTCAAAGTCCTTTTCTAGTGTAGTTGAAAATTGATTTAAAATGTGAATATTTAGATGATATTGAAAATAACATTTTTTTTCTAGTTTCAATTTCAAATCATGATGCTATAAGACATATAAAAACATCTCAAAAGAAATTATTTAAAAACTTATTTATAAATTTTTAAAAACCTTTTTAAATAATTATAGTTTTTGGAATTTTAAAAAGTCCATAACATAATAAATTAAAATCACATTCCATTCATTCAATTAATATTTAGTTTCTTAAATATAATTCATTCAATGTCCTAAAGTTTCAAACACATAAGATTAACAAATTGTAAAATAAAAGTCCATATCCATGAGTTTTGCAGGTGTGACAAAAAATGTGGGCAAAATTCAAAAGTCCATTATTTATTGGCCATCCACAAATTTGATTTGATTTTTTCATTTTTGAAAAGTTGATTATGATAGCTTTAGATAAATGAGCCTTTTTAAAAATTATTTCAATGGATCTTATTTTATTTATTTTCTTGTACCTAAGGAATACAAGAAAAACAACTATTGTGACGTCCATACAAGGTCACAATAGTGTGCAAACACCCCTTGATGAGGGGGATTTGAGACTTCCAAGGTTGTATCGGGTTCATTGACAAAACTTTTATGGAAATTTGCAAGTTGTGGAATGATGTGGAGCATTAAACTTGATTCAATGATAGAAAAAAAGTTTATTCAATGAACAACACAATCATTATTGAGAACCAAGGTCTTTTCATTTATATTGACACTGAATATTTGAGGTCATACCATGGTGCAACCATGTTTTGACATTATGATAGTTATGTTAACTAACATAACCATTTCGCCTGCATAGATGAATATTTTGAATATTCGATTGGAGACCCATTCTACATGGGCAAGGAAATGTTTATCATGCAATAGATTGGTTGACACAAGTTGTTTTTGGATATGCACCTGAACATAGTGGATGCATACAATAAGATGCATGCAGGTTATAGGATTAAAGTGGAGTAGGGGCATTGGGGGGTTCAAGAACAAGTGACAAAGGCCAATGAAAAGGTTTGATTATGCCAAACCCAAATTTAACCACCTATTTTGTAGTGCCACTCCAATTACAAATTTTCTATAAAAGCAAAGAATGGATATGACTTTTGAGGTCATTGGGGAACAAATGGGAAATCAAGCAAATTTTGGATGGGATGGAAACTTTCAGGGTTTGTAAAAGTTTAGGGACCATTTTGGATACATTTAGGATACATAGATTTTTAGAATTTGGTGGGGAAAGACAAAAGGAAAAAAAATTATAACTTGTTTCTAAAATTTTAAAAATCATTTTGGAATGTTGAATTTTATTTTTGGATTTTTTCAATTTTCCCTTTAAATTTAATTTGATTTATGTTAAATGAATTTAAGTTTGAAACTTATATTTCACCTTTCGGGTTTGAAATTTCGCCCTCTTGAAAAATCATTTTTATTACCACAACTTGAAATGTTAGGTCTGAAATTATTATTTTGCCTTTGGAAAAATCATTTTTATTACTGCAACCTGAAATGTCAAGTTTGAAATTATTATTTTACCTTTGGAAAATTAAAATTTATTATTAAAATCTAAAATTTCAAGTCTAAAATTATTATTTTGGAATTTGAAATTACAAGTTTGATTTTTAAAATTTTCTGAAAATTCCAATTTATCATGGAAACTTTCTATGATAATATTGAGATTTTCAATTTATAGACAAGTAAGGTTTTGGACTATTTGAAACAAAGTGCTAAAGACCCATTATTAACTTTACTTCTGTTTTGAATTCATATTCAAAAATTAAACCCAATTCTTTATCTTGTTTTGAATTTGCAATTTTGATCTTGTTATGGTTTTGTTGGGTAATGCCAACTTGGGCTAATAATAAAGAATCGATAGTTGTCTAGCCATGGATGCAATATTAATAGATTGAGTGTTCAACATTTTAGCCTTTGACATAAATTGAACATGCTTTGCAATTGGAGCATTAGAATTTGAAGTTGATATAAAACTTCGACATTGATTCCTACATGAATTGCCTCAATTATTGAAATATTAATTGTGGGTGTGAATTTTGCACCATTTATAAAGGATTTCCTCCTTTTTAAAACATTTTTAAAGGCATGTCCATACATGGTATTCAACTTTTTTAAAACCTCATCACATTGAAAAATGGCTTCGTTAGAATCATCCACATTGGACATGCTTATCATAATTAATCTTTTAGTGTTCCTCTTTGAATGTACAATTTGAATACTTTAATTTATATGTAGCATATACATTTTTCCATATTGCATTAAGAATCAATTGGGTTAGCTTTTCCTTGTTCTTACTATACTGCCCAAAGTGAAGGTTGTACATAACCACCAATGTACTTAGTTGCATATACTTCATTAGTGGTCTCTATATATATTTTTTTGGTGGCACCTTTGTCTTCTATTTTGTTGTGGTTAAGACATGCTCATGTGTATGTGAATGGCAATCACTTGCTTGTGGCTCCATGAAAAGGTCAAAATGTGCCATACTTGCCATACCAAAATTTTCCAAAAAAGAAAATGAATTTAAAAGAAAATTTTACAACCTTGCAAACCATATTTAAAGCTTGGATATGTTAAAAAATAATTGAGTCAATTTCAAAATGAAAGAAAATCCAATAACAATCTTACAAAGATGGAAAGAGGATATGATAACTTGGAAATTTGGTTATAGGTTAAGGGAGACTGCATTTCAAAAAGAAGAAATTAGTTTTGGATGTTCAAGATTGTCAACTTGAGAGGACAAAATGTTTTAGATTTGTAGATTATTTGAAAAGTAGAGGACAAAAATTTCATTTTATCAAACACTCATAACATGAAATTAAGAAAAGCTTTTCATTTTACAAAATTCAAAATCCTTGGTCTTGGCATAGATTGGTCATTTACAACATGTTTTTACTAAGGTAGTTGTAACCCACTATAAACATAATTTGAAGATTTTGAATCTAAATCACATAAGATAATGTTTACATTAATAATGCCCAAACACACCTTCAAGCATTATAGCTCATGCTCAAAATGTTTTTGCACACACATCCTTGAACTACCAATTTTAGCAATAAAAATAAGGTAAGGTCTATGATCTCCATCTCCAATGCATTCCAAGAAACATTTTTTGCAACAACCATAGACCATGCCTTATTTACTTGTTACATGTGCCAAAACACAAAAGGGGTCATAAAAACGTGTGAAATCATAAGAAAATCCATGAGAGGTGGTAAAAAGTTGCATTTAAATTGAATGCACATTTTTCGGATAAGATTGGGGCAAGATGTGGGTTTGTATGCATCAAACTTAAATTCTATTTATAAGGGTTGGCGTGAAGGAATTTTGTTGAGAGATTTAACTAATTGACTAGCAACTTTGTATAAATTTGGAAAACTTGCAACAAAAGGTAGAAAAACAACAACAAAGTGTGGAAAAGGACCACACACACAATAAGATAACTTCCCAAATAGAAAGTTTTTGTTGACAATCATAAAACACATTAACATCTTCAAGAACTTTGCCTATAATGCCCATTACTTCAAAAAGGTTATAATCATCATCTTACAAAGATGCATTTCACCGCTTTGAAAAAACATTCCCTATTGTTTGTTAATAAGAAAATTAAACTATAATTCCAAAATGTAGTCAGATTGATGTGCACTTGAGTTTACTTTTTTGAATTTTCAAAATTGTCAAACCCCTCTAGCCCTTTCCACGGTTCCAAAAGCAAGCTTACAAAGCTTTCTAATTGTGTCCATGTTTCCAAAACAAAGTTTCCATAATTGTCAAACCTTTTTAATTGCAATTTAAGAACTTGCACATTTTTGAAACCTTTTCGTTCACTTCAACCTCCATCATAGATTGAAAAATGTTTTTTTCACAAAATCAAATAGATTCATGTCCTTGCTCATTTTATCTTTTGTCACATGGTGAGAAATGTTTTTGTCACAAAACCACATAAACTTCTCTCTTCATTCACTTCAACCTTTATCACACACAATTGAAAAACATTATTTTCACAAAATCACACAAATTTTTCTCCTACCTCACTTCAACCTTTGTCACACATTGAAATCGTTTTTCTCACAAAACCACACATATTTATTTCTTCGTTCATTTCACCTTTATCGCACACAAAGAAACGTTATTTTCACAAAACCCTAAATGCACAAAAAACAATAAAGTTAAGATGAAACTCAAATTTCACCAAAATTAGTGCATTTTTAAATTTCAACTTGCAGTTTTTTTTTCTTACTACCAAATTATTTTTTTTGAATTTCAGACTTGATATTTTTTCCTACTACCAAATTCAGCTTTTTGAACTTCAACTTAAGGTTTTTTTTCCCTACTATTGAATTCATCTTTTTTAATTTCGACCTGAGGTCTTTTTTTCCTACTACCAAATTCATCTTGTGTCGTGCACACCATCCAATCTTTCGGTCAACCAAAGGATCTACGTCCCTAATTTCAAGGACTTTTCAAATATCTATAATCCATTTGAGTTTCGTGACTTGGATTATTATTAATGACTTGGATTTAACAACTAGCATGTTTGTTTATTGTTTACAATTTTACGTCCATTTGGGACTAGAGAGTCCATTAAATGAAAGGTAGATCATGGAGGATAGATTGTCCTTTGGTACTGGCAACATGTCACAAACTTGGCCAGGGTGACCGTGTTCGTAATTTGCATGAGCCCAACAAGAGTGCTCATGTGGGTGAGGGGCAAGGCCGAACAAAAGCATTCCCTAACTTTTTGTGTATTTGGACAGACAAGGAGCAAGCGTTCTTCATCCTCTACTTTCCCCAAGTTGCAGCCTCGACAAAGCCTTTCTGTGTATGGCACGCTTTTTCACGCACCTAACACTACCTCAAGCTACGTGTTGCCACACCGAAATTAAGCCAGAGCTTGTTGCAGCTGAACATAACTAATGTCACAACTTTCGTTCTCATACGACATACCTTTGAAGCTCAAATATCTTGTTTACACGCTGGTCCCAATCTCACGGTTGGTAAAGAGCTTTTCAATGAAAGCCAATTGCATATTATTTTTCACCCTTTTTACATTCAACATTGTGTGGAAAAAACTTGAAAGGAGTGAGCCTTAGCCTCTTGGTTGATCGGGCCTCCTGTCATAAATCTAGCACCAAGTAGCTTCACTAACTATAATGTGGCCAACTTAGCCAAATCATTAAACTTTTAACTTTAACAACTTATTAATTAGAGACTTGGATATTTATGAAAACCAAATCACAAATCCTCAAGTTGCAAAAGCCAAAATGTGATGGAGTTAGAGGAAAGTGGAAGGAGAATAATAGAAAGGGGAAGAAGAAGAAGAATCCTACATCTCTATCATTTGCATGTGCGTGCTTGAACAGCAACTTTCATTTCCTGCACCAGCTCTTCTGATTCCAGACCCCTTTTGTGATGCTGATTTTGGAAAGAAAGGACCAACACTGTTGTGGGACCAACACTGTTGTGGGACCAACATCACCATTATCATCGACGAAAGAAAAAGAATCTGATGAGTCTCTCTTGCTCTCCCTCTCTCTCTCGCTCGTTGTCCTCAGTCGATTTTCGCAAAACCCCAATTTTGGTAACGCTGGATCTGAAAACCCTAGTAACATCTGCAGAAGACGACTGTCTCTGTGGATCGATCCAGAGTCCGAGATTGGATTCTTGGGTCTTGAAGTCCTGTGAAAACCCTGGGAAGAAGGGAAAAACTCCTCTCAAGATCGGAGTCTCCTGAAAACAAAGGGACCCGACTTCTTCTTCTTCTTCTTGGAGGAGGAGGAGGAGCATCTTGTTCAGCAGCCGCTTGGGTCGATGATCAAGGGAAACAAAAAAGAATTCTCGAGGAATCTTGTCATGGGGGAAGCGAAAAAACACTGCAAGCTTGAGTGAGTGAGTGACTGAGTGAGTGCATATATGCTTGCATGAGCATTAACAGCAGCTGTAATGGCAGCTTCTTCACTGACCTACAGTGCACATTGCACTGGACGACCTCACGGCTGCCTTCTTCACTTCCATCTTTCTTCGCAGGTGAGAGAGGGAGAGAGTTGGTCTTCTTTCTTTCTTTCTCCTCATGCTTGAAGAAATCTATCTACTGAAATGTGGAGCTGTTTGCTTGTTTGCTGCTTCTTCACAAATTCGAATGGGGGATTTGTTTTTTTGGGTCCACAGAGAATCTATCTCTCTCCAAATGCGACTACAATGCATTTGTGTCTCAATTTTGCTGATGCTTTCATGTGGGCAAATGCCGAATCTATGGCACTGATTGTGGAGCTTGCTTGCTTGCTTGCTGCTTTCTTCACAAAATCAATGCAAAACACACCTCGAGACAATCTCTCAAATTCAACTGTTGACTCCCAATTCTGGGTGCTGATGCTTTTTGTTGCAGTCTGTCGATTTTTTCTGCTGATGCTTTCCTTCACGTGGGGCAAATGCTGAATCTATCTACTCAAGCGTGGAGCTTGCTTGCATGCTGCTGCTACTTCACAAATTCTCAATGCAAAAAAAAAGAAAACCATGGATAGTTTTCCATCTTTCAAACAGCTGCTGGGTGGTGGTAGTGGTTTAGGCTTTAGGGTTTAGGGTTTAGACAACCTGTCAATGTGATGTACAACTTGGTGGTGGGGATATGGAATGGCAGGTGGGAAGTGGAAGTGGGAACTTGACGAGCACATTGTTGTGCAGAAGACGCAGGGGAATGTTGGGCTGGGTTTTGTTAATGCCACAATGCCCCCCTCCTCCACATCTCAATTATTCTCAAACAAGTCAGAAGCTTGGTCAAATACGTCTTCCAGGCAAGAAGAAGAAGAAGAAGAACATCATGGCTATGGTACCCAACAAGGAATCAGGAAGGCACACTGTCGGAAAACAAAGTCAAGAGCTGAAGTTTGACACTGAAGATTTGCTGGAGCTCAAGTTTGGTCGGTTGCTGGGAGAGTCCCGAGAAACCACTTTGGCTAAGGTTCCAAACACTGTTGGAAAACAAACACAAAATTCAATCTTTTGCAGCAAGTTCTCCCTTGGGTCTGTCTTAACTGTCTGTCTGTCTGTTTGAGTGATGATTATGCATTGTGAAAAATCTGCTTAGAAACTGCTAGCTTTCAGTAAAGAAGATTTCAGCCTCGGGTTGCAGGTGATTGGGCGCAAAACCAACCCAGATGCATCATATGTAGAGATTGAGAAACCAAGCTGGAAGAAGAACCTGGAAACAAAGGTGCACGAAGCTGGATTGCCACAGGAGACTGACTTTTCACGTCTGTTGGGCAAGGAAGAGAGATCTGGAACCTCCCAGCAATCATCCACTGTGATTGGGAAAGGGAAGGCAGCAAAGGCAACAACTACATCAGATCTTCCTAGCCTTGCCCCTCCACCTTCCCGTTCAACAACAATGGGGACTTCCACCACCACCACCCAGGTTCTTTTTTTTTCCCTGCTTGAGATACGGCATGTTCATCTGCTTGAGAGATATATTATCTGAAGCTTGAGAAATGCATGTCCAATTTTGTAGACAAGACTTAGCGAGACAATCTGCAAAAAGTTTTGCCTGTAGTTTATGATCTGGCTCTTTTGACTGGATGCATTTTTTTCCTTCTCTGGAACAATGTGCAATTGTTGTTGCCCTTGTCTTATTAGGGAACTGCAGTTAAATCTGGACCAACTCCACACACGAAAAGAGCAGCAGTTCCAACGGTCACATTTGGACCTGGAGGATACACTGCTACTCAAGGAAGAAAAGTGAAGGAGTCTGAAGATGATGATAATAACTACATGGGACTTGTTCGCAAGCCAAAGCTGAGCTCACAAGACTCATACAAGCCATCATGGCCTACAACCAAGATCATTCCACCCATGATGTTACACAAGGTTGATCAATATGATACAGTGGACTCATCAGGAGGAGGCAGCAATGATGATGCACTGCTGAGAAGACCGACAGCAGTGCTGGACCATAATGTGAGTAGTATGTCCAAACCCTCTTTGCAGGGTACTTCTGAAATCAGCTCAAAGATTAAGAATGTGAGTCCAAAATTGGCATCTGTAGCCCCGCTGCGCAAGCCCTCTGTTGGATTGCCAGCAACTGGAGTTGGGAGCATGATGAGTCCACCAGTCATTGAGGAGGAGGGTCGGGTTCAAGGTTCTGAAATGTCTGAGGAGAGGTTCACTCATTTGCTGGAGCTTGCAAGCTCACCCAATGACAGCAGAGATCAGGTCTATTATCTCTTTCCAGTTTGCTTGCAACTCTCTCTCTCTCTCTCTCTCTCTATGTCTCTCTCTTTGCATTCCATTTGCTTCAAAACTTGTTGCACAAATTGCCAGGAGCTATTGTTGAAAGTGGTGGTAACAGCGGATCATGCTTGAATGCTACAGGAGCAGCAGGTGTCTGTTGCAGCCAAAGTGTCGACAAGGAAGGAAAAAAATTTGCCTATTCTTGGTTCAAAACCGCTGCCACTCTCCCCCAGTCATGTGGAAAGGGAATCTAAAGACGCAGCAGCAGATCAGATTAGCAGAGTAGACAAAAGAGTGGGCACTCACTTATTGATCACAACTGAAGCAGCCTCGATGGAGGTGGAATCTTTGTCTCAAAGCATCGACCTTGATGTCTTGGAATCTGGAGACAAAAGAAGAAGAGAACCCACTGCTGCTACTGCTGCTACTGCTGCTACCTCAGTAGTGGAGGCATCATTACCACGGACAACAACATCTAAAAGGCCTTTGCCCTCTTCCTCCCTTGACCAAATTCATGTCTCAAGTCCCATATCATCCTCAGTTGACAATACAGTCGCAGAACAAGACATCACACCTTTGCAGTCTAGTATGTCATCTCCATCTGTCACAGCCAAACATGTCTTGACAAGTCCCTCTGTTTCAGCCAATATGGTCTCAGAGGAGGTGGTGATGGCACCCCTGAAGAAGGCTGCAGCAGATTCATTGGTTCTCAACAGTGTGCCAGAAGTCACTGTTATGTCTGCAAAGGAAGAGAAAGGAAGGGAACCCACTGTTAGTCCCCTTGGCATGCAGGCAATAATGCCAATCACTGCACCACCAACACCTGTTCTTGCCCAAAAACCTTTTGTCAGAAGACCCACTGCCACCACTGCTGTTCCAGGTGATGCAGTCTCAAAGTCCACACCTCCTTCAGAGGCAGATTCTTCATCATCTCCAAGCCTTGGGCAGCCTGAGATACAATTATCTCAGGAAGAGACAAGGAGAGAAACCACATTTGGCCAATCACTAGAGGAGGAAGAGGAGGTGGAATCACAGGTGCTCAAGCAGCCTATGCCTACTACTACCCTTGCACAGAAACCCATCTCAAGGAGGGCCTCTTTTGTAGCCATGGATGCAAAACCGGAGCTTCAAGCATCTTCTGGGAGCCTGAAAAGACCAATTCTACAATTGAGGACAAAAAAATCTTACCCAACTGCACCACCAGCAACGCCAGCAGCAGCAGCACCACCACCACCACCACCACCATCAACAGGTGTGTTTGAATCAGAGCTTTCCGGGGAAGAAGAAAGACTACCTGATCAGACAATGATCTCTGATGAAGTTAATGAGAAACTGAATTTGTCGACCTCTGTAACTGTGGTGCCAAAAAATGCAATTGGTGATAAGGCAGTGGTGGCCGACAAAGATAGGTTAGCTGGATGGTCAGATGAGGTGAAGGCTGCTGTTCGACGAAGTGAAGTTGCTCTTGTGAAAGAAGAAAGAAGGACGCCATCTTCAGAACTCAATCTCAAACACTTGGGTCAGGAAGACAAGTCCAAGTAATGATTACAGCTCTCTATTGTATCTGAATTTTCCAACCAAATTTCCAACCAAATTTCTGTCCCTGTTATCTTCTTGTATCAGAAAAGTCCTCAAGTTCTGTGTTGGTCTTGAGAGGTCGTCAGCCATCTTCATCCATGCCTTCAGCATCTTCATACCTAATACAAAGGTTTGGGTTTAGTTTCTAATGGTGCTTGAGGATGTGTTGTGAAAAACAACAGGATAGATGATCTCCTGAGGCAGCCCATTGCACCAAGTCCAGCCTTGACAGGAGCTTCTTTAACAGATCCCCTCATTTTGACAAGGCAGCAGTTATTGCAGACCCGCCCGATGCCATCAAGTCCAAAGCCATCTATGAAGATGACTAGCAATGAGGATTCTTCATCCAACAAGAAGTTGCAAGAAGCCGGCTTTGTGCTTTCTAATCAAACAAGAGTCCCATCAAAGGTTAAGAAAGCTCAGATTAGCATGTGCAATTTTCACTCTTGTAAAAGCACTCGGAGAAATTTCCTATTGTATTTGGAAAGGCACCTTATGGCTGCAAACATCCCTCCTAGAAAAGAGGAGGGATCTTACACCTACTCCTTAAGTGTGGGGGGGATTTTATGCCTACTTATAGGTGTAAGATCCCTCCCACTCTTAAGGAGTAAGTGTAAGAACCCTCCCCCTCCTACACCTCATCATCCATGTATATTTAGGTTTAATGATAGTGTTCGTCTTGTGCTTTACAATGGGTGCAGCCCATGGGTGGGGGACGTTCCCAAAAGAAAGTGGGGCTGGTCTCAGCTACTGCCTCATCCTAGGCTCCTTATTTTGGGAATGCCCCTACCCTAGGGCTTTACCCTACACTAAAAAAAAAATGCAGGACTTGTGGTAAGAGGAAAAATGGTCCTGAAATAAATCATGCCTCCAAAAAAAAGTTGATAGTCTATGAAGCGCCACAAGTTCCTGACTAGATCTTGATGCAAAGCATCTGTTCATAATTTGTAGGAATGTGATAACAAAGAAATTGAGATCAATTTGATGGTGAATCAATGGCAGGAAGAGGAGGATCGGGATTGGTTGAGAGCAGAAGCATTATTGGAGTCTAGCGCAGTAGAGGAGATGCTATTTTTTGGAGCCAATGCTGGTGGAATGCTGGTATGGAATGAGAATTTTTCTTTGGACCTCAGATATTATAGATAACTATATAGATAATTTCTTGATAATTTTCTATATACGCTTAAATTATGTGAGAGTATAAAATTATTTCGGGGGCAATTCTGGTGAAATGTTGTTATGAAATGGGGACCTATATAGAAAATTATCAAGAAATGACCTATAATTATCTATATTTCTCTCTCTCTCTCTCTCTCTCTCTCTCTCTCTCTCTCTCACTATATATATGTATGTATGTATGTATGTATTTAAGATCCAAAGAATTTATCAAGAAATATATAGAAAGCATATGAATCTGCCTACAGGTCCTGACCTATTTTTTGTAATGTGGAAAATGTTTCAGGTAAGCTTTAGGTCTTTGGTGGGATTCTTACCAGCATGGGAGCTGAGTGCACAGCGAAGGCCTCCTTCATTTAGAACATGGGCGATGGACAAAGGCTTCACATTGAAGGAACCCAAATTTGCAGAGACCTTCATCCCCGATGCATCACTTTCGAGGGTTGAGCTGCCCATGGGCAGCAGGGCTATTGTTGGATCAGAAACTTCCAAGAGAACTCAAGAATCATCAATCAGGGTTGAAGACGACAACCAACGAAACCTTTTGAAACAATACCGTGAGGAGCGGCGCAATGCACTATCAAAGCTCATAGGAGAAGTAAGTGCGTTGTTCAATTCAGACTTGAGGAAAATTCTAGAACCTTGCCTTTTAGCTTAGGATTTCAGGTTTAAGGGTTTAGGGTCTTAGGAAAATCAGACTTTGAAAAAATCCTTGATAACCTGTTGCAACAATACCAAGAGGAGCAGGGTAATCTACTATCAACCCTAGTAGGAGAAGTACACATGCATGTTTCATCAGACCTGAGGAAAAATCTCAAACCTTGATTAAGTTTAGGGTTTTTTAGCATTTAGCGTCTGAGGAAAATGATCCCTTGAAAAAATTCCTTCATTGCAGCCAACCCTATAAACTCTGAATCTCAATTTCCATCACAATGGATAGTAGTAGAGCCACATGTTCATCATCATTAGGTGGTTGTGTCCATTATGTTAGGGGGTTGAGATGGAATGAGCGGTCTCATAGTGCAATTGTTTATTGCAGACAGCTCGTGTTGTTGTAATTGGGTTGGATCGGGAAAGGCGACGATTGCGACTCTCAGAAAAGGCAGCAGAGGGGGAGGGCCAGGAACTCACCCAGAAAAAGGCTAATGTCATGGTTAGTGCCAATTCTCTTAACCAAACACTTGTGAATAATACTTCTTGAACCTCAAAATAGTTTACACCTGCATTCTGCAATGTAAGCTGTCACTGGGCAAGCCCTGGAGGGCGAAATCAGTGCCAGCAGCACCTGGCAGAGAGCCCCATAAATGATCTGTTCCCTGGTGTAAAGGGCCTCGGGAATGTGATGGTAATGTCAGTGGAGTGCAAGGGGAATAGCTGAATCAGCAGCTGGGCAGCTGCCTACTGATTTGACCATCAAGGGAGGCGGGAAAATGGGTTGAATTAGCCTTTGAGGCCCCTTATGTAACATCAAGTGGATGCTTGTAGTTTCTCTTTCTGAAATTCTTTGCCACTTTTTTAAAATGTAAAAAACCAGTTGCTGTTTTGCCTCTGTAATTTAGGGCAATTTTGTGGGGTTAGTTTTGGCTCATTATCAGCACTGCCCTTGGGGGAAAATATGCTCTGTAAAAATCCCCCTGTTTGTGGGGCCGTTATGCTCTGTAACACCCCTTGACAGTTGTCTCCCCCCCAAATCTCCCTCAGTTTAAACAGGGTTTTATGTAGGGTAAAAAGCTCCCCATTTTGGGTATTGTGGTCATATATGCCTATGATGCCCAAGTGGACCCTAAAACCCTAAACTCTCAATGGGGAACCTCACCCTGCAAATAACAGGTGTACATGCATACGGTGGACCCTTGACACCTACATGATTCATTACATTGCAGGAGGGCTTGAATGTTGGGGATGTGGTGTGCTGCACAGTCAAGAAAGTCACTTCATATGGTGCCTTTGTTGAGGTAAATTTCCCACATAAAATTGTCAATGTAACTTCATGGTGATGAGACTTCAATTTTATGTCAATATTGAAACTGACAAAATAGAGTTATCCATAAACTGTTCCAAATTGGGGGTGAAATCAAAAGTCAGGATGAAAACAATACACAAGAAAGAAAAAAGGGGACAGAACTGGTTTGGTCCTCACAGGAGTTTTCACACCCAATTTTGGATTTGGCTTACCTGCCCCTTCAGTACTGCTTCACACTCAAACTGTGGATAAAACACAGAATGCATGGTCAAACTATGGCCCAAAAAGGGGGGCTGACTTGAAGGATAACTCTAATGTGTATGGTTTTGTTTGGTGATGAAAACAGGTGCAAGGTGTGCCAGCACTCATCCATATTTCTGAGCTTTCATGGAACAGGATTGTTGATCCAACTACTGTTGTTGCTGTAGGCCAAGAACTAGAGGCCAAGGTCTGCCGACTCGATCGGTTTATGCAACGCATTAACCTTTCCCTGAAGCAAATGCAGGTGAGATTGTGATACATCCACACGATAGCTTATGAGTTGATGTACACAGTACATTTTTTCATCCAAATTGAAAGGGGTTTATGATCAGGTGGACCCATTGCGGGAAACTTTGGAGTCATTACTCGACTCTACAGACATGGAGCTGGAAACAGTGGATATGGCAGTTGAGATTGATGCTAAGGTATGTGACTTCTTTGTCCACTGCATGGATGGAAACTTCAACCATGGATGAAATCTTCATGGATGTGAATGTGACCTCAGGTAGAGGTCACTCATGAAGTGCAAGTGATGCATAATACCCCTCCTCTTTTCTAGGATGCATACTCATTGATATAAGGTGCCCTCCAAATACACTAGGAAATTTCTCCAAATGCTTTACAGATTAGTAAGGGACTTTGATGGGAATGCAGGTGCAAGAGATCCCAGAGGTTAATGGGGTGATTAAGAGGCTGGAGCAAATTAAAGGCATAGACAGTGTAGTTAAAGGTCGTTGTCTTCAAGGCATGGCCATGGCACCATCATTCCAGGTGTATTTGTCTGGACAACTCAGCAATGGATATAAGCTCATTGCAAGATCAGGCAATCAAGTTCAAGAGGTACCATCTCTCCACCACATGCAGCAGATTCACCAATGACTACTCCTCATCACTACTTGTCCTCTTAAAGATCTTGCTGTCAATGTTTTCTTTTCTTCTCCTTTCTTGAGTGGGTGGGTTTTTCGTTTTCTTTCCTTTTTGTTTTTTTTGGGTGTCACTCCTTTTTCTTTGATTTTGGATTCAAGAAAAAAGGTTTAAATCTTGTTCCTGCTTTATTGAATTAGTGAGTATAGAGATTTCTCGATTCTCATGAGAGTTCTTCTATTTTTGGTTCTTCTCCTTATCTTTTAGGGCTTTATTCAGCTAACCAGCATCATGGTTTGAGGTTTTCCTGTGATGATTAGTCATATATTCTGATTAGTCTTGTGACAGAAACCCGGTTCCTTGATTAATGTTTGATATTAACCTTGACCAATTGCCCAGGAGCTGATGAAGTCAGTGGGGAATGATAATGTTACTGTATTTGGCCAAAACCACATTGTATCACTATGCGAAGGTCCCTTGATGTGCATACTGTACCCACCACTAACAATCAATAGTTTTCTGCCAAAATAATTAATCATTTCAAAAATGGGGTCAGTCCCAATTTAAATGTTTTGGAATTTCAGGCACACTTCATCTTTTGTATCTGTAATGGTAATCTAGTGGCATGGACAGTCATTTTGCTGTCCCAGATTGGGAGAGGTTGATTCTCTGAAACTCCGACAAAGATAGCTCAATAATATATAGTTTTGGACCAACCCATTTGAGAACCATTTAGCACCAAGCACCAGTGACAGGCATGGTATGATGACTGTTGCTGTCACTTTAAACTACTCCTCTGTTGTTTCATTTTTCGTCTTTTTTTTCTCTCCTCTTTAGAGTTTTTCTTTTCCTTTTCATGCTTGCTAATTGGTTGCTGTCATGTTAGATCTGGATTATAAATAACCTCACTGTTGGGTCATCTCAACTTTTCAGGTTGACTGAAATCTCAAGTTGGGGAATTCTTGGTATTTATGAAGATATTCTTCAAGCTTTGCATATATGACTAATCAGCAACAAACAATACTATATTATCAGTGGTCAAGTTTTGGGTGTGCACAACTTTGCAACTGCATTTGTTGTATATGATGATGCCATCCCTTGATTTCATAACCAGGCTACTAAAACATTTGATGGTTGTTGAAAATGATTCCAAAAATATGGTAATTTTTTTAGTGTTGCATTTTTGTAAGGTTTTTTCAATTCTATTGTGAAGGTATGAAAAATTCCATGGAGTTTGTTTGGTAGTGTATGTATCACACAGTAAACAGGGGCTGTATATGAGTTTTGTTAATATTCCTGTTGATGGTCCCTGTGTGAGACTGGCACTTTTGTTCATACCAGTGTGTTTGTTTTTTTTTGTTTGTTTGTTCTGTCTTCCCTTATTTGGTTCTTTCTGTAGCTTCCTGAGGAAGTGTTAACCTTGCTGTTTCTTCTTCATCATGAGAAAGGAGATTTCTCTATTCTTATGAAAGATATTCGTTAATATTCCTTCCTTTTTTTGTACTGGCTTTGAGCAGGTATTGGTGTTGACGTCACTTGACCGTGAGAGTGCGAAGCAAGTCATTCTCCAATGCACAATGTGTGATGATTGAAAAACCATGAACACTCCATCAATACAAACTAGGTTAGCAAGAAGGTTTTCTTATTCAAAAACCTTTGCAGAAGATCTTCATGTGGTGGTCATCTTTTTTATCTGAAATTCATCTTAACTAATTTACAGCCATTGAAAATTGCAATAATTCTAGTGTTCTGTTGACCCTTCTGTATGGTGATTGGATATTGCTTGTGGACAATGTTGCTCCAGGATATAAATTCCAATTCACACAAAAATGATCATCATGCTTTTGTTTCAATAGAGACATTGATTTATATTGGAAATGAACTGAACAGAATTGAGCCTTATCAACACCCTGATGAAGCAAGGGAATTGAAATCTTGGATTACTCATCACTGTAAACTCCACCCAATTTGTGAGAAGCATGTGTGTTTACGTTCAATGTTGGCTATTTGCTTCCTTGGTTTAATGTTAAACCTTCTATATTTAAGGTCAACGGTTAGGGGCTGTCTGATTGCTCAATTGTTTTGCAAATTCTGTAAATGAGTTTAAAAAAAATATTGCTACATCTTATCTCCCATCATCAGAAGCGAAGGACTTATTTGCTCATCGTTTCCTCCTTTTCCCTTACACCCATTTCTTACTGGAGTAGATTCCATTTCAATCTAACATTCTTCTTTGAAGATTGTGGGTCAGACAACACAATCCCAAAGATTTGATACATGAACCAGAGAGAGGTAAATCAGATCTTTGCATGTGATGTTGGATTCAAACTTGCTTTGCAAGAAATCGCTTCCCTCACAGCAACCTCACAAACTAGTCATGAATAAAATCATTACATTTTTGAGTCCTATGGGTGCAGAGACACACACATATGTTCACTATCTAAGGAAGGAACCAGTACAATTTTTCTAATGAATGTAAAATTTCTGCCTCAACAGGGGATGGCACCTTATGCATAAAATTCCTCATTTTGAGGAACCTTGCGAGCGGGGTAAGGAACTGAGGCAGCAATACCAGCCTGATACTAGTACCAAACTAGTAGGGAGTAGGGACCTGAGGTAATAGCAGCCTTGTACCAATTTTATCATATGAGTATAATCAAGGAAATGGTTATGCAAATTTCATCTTGAGATATCCCAAGCTCCTACAGTTGATGTTAATTTTTTTTATCAATGGGAAATTTTCCAATTCCTCTTATTTTCTTGAGAATTTTCTCATTGTCATGAAAGTCCAATCCATGATAGATGGGAGTCATTGGGGTGTGTGCTAATATGGTGGGAAAATTGGCTTCAAAGCAATCAAAGTGAATGTACATGTGATGCATAAAGACGTGTTGTAGGTATTATTGCGATTCAATGAAATTTTATGTCCAAAAGCAAACATGGGACAAGTTTAGAGAAGGTTTTTAAATACCAAGTTGAAAGTCCATTTTTGTATGGGTGGATTCTAAATATTGTTTGCTTGTTATATAGGAATGGCATTATATTATAATGATGTAATTGGGCCTGAATGTTGAAGAAAATGGTCTAGGGGAACACTAGACAATTGTATTCAAAAAAGTTTTTCCCAAGTTGGACTACAGAAGTCACCTTGAACATCAGGGGGACACATTTTTTGAATTTACAAAATTCGTGGGAGCTTGACTTGAGGATGCTAAGTGTTAAAAGATTGTCATGTCAAGTTTGTTGTTGTGCTTCATGTACACACACATATTGGTTGTTGAGTAAAAATTATAATTTAATTAATTTTATAATGAAGTCAGGTTTATTTTTAAAATGATAGTATAAAATATATATAAATCCACAATATTTTATATATATATATACACAAAATATTTTAGGCTTAATTGTTAGTAGGTTTATTTGTAGATTATAAGCTTTTAACTTGGGAACTCTTCTATGATTTTTCATTTATCTTGCATCATTTGCTTATTATCAATGAAACATTTATTTAATTGTTGATTATTCTTTTGAAAAACAAGTTTACTTGACCTTGTCCTAAGGTGATAATTATATTTTGATTCATTGGGCTCTCTTTTTACTCCATGTCTCATTAGTAACTTAAATATGGTTTGTTGTCTAATTTATTGAACAATTGATTATTGAACTCATATATCTTTGTGAAACAACGGTATTGGGTTACAAGAAATCATCAACAATATTAACATGATGTGCAAAATTAAGAACACTATAATAAATTTGTTAGGCCCATCATATATAATGGATGAAGAATAATTAGTTTATATTTTTTTATTATCACGAGAGGTGTTAAACATGTTATATTACAAAATCATAAGAATTATTGTTAAGTTAAGTCTCTTATTTTTATTTGTGTATCGTGAATTAACTGAAAATTGAACTCGCATTGGTTAAAATTAATATTTCAAATTTACAAAATATATTAAAAATTATTGTCGTCAAATCTTAAAATCTCATATGTTTAAGTTGTAATGAAAATTACATTGGTCACAAAATTTGCCAACATTGCTTGTATCAAAACAAATTGTTGAAAAGCAAATTAAGACATCTACTATTGCATGTCCCAACTCATCAAGCAAGTGATACACTTTTGAATAAATCCTAATTTCCTTTCCAGCTCCAATCTTTTTTCCCCCAAAAAAGATGAATATAAGATATTAAAATTAAATGAAATATATATATATAGTGGTTGAAATATATTCATATTAAAAAAGTACATAATAATAGAGTGGGAAAAAAAAAAAAAAAATCATCCCATAAAACCATATAAAAAATCTTTGTTTAACACAATTAGTCTAAAATTTTAACAATTAGTGTCCCATTGGGACTTGAACACCATTGTGCCAAATCTTCGAATTGCACCTCTATTGTCTCTTAAAAATACCAACCTTGTAGGGACCTTAGGTAATATCATGTATGTGTGTATGTATATGTTTTATGCAAGTTTCAATTGTAGGTGTTAAACATACAATCTCATACCAGCTAAAAACTAATCTTAAACCCAATGCTAGGACCAGGGCTAGAATCAAAGTTTTAAGAATACCCAATACTGGAATCAGGTTTGTATGTTGAAAAGTTGATAGCAGGCCAACACTGGTTGAAGTGATGATGAGGTCATGGTATAACAACAAACAACACCCTAAACGCCCTTTTGCTTCACCTATTGGAAAAGTTGCCAACTACCATCAGACCAACTAAGAGCAACTACTACTGGTGTGAACAATTGTCAACATGGAAAACAGAAAATTTGGCACCAAATGGACCAGTAGTTGGTAGTAGTACTACACCAATTGGTTAAATTCCACAAACACTATTTGATTGACCAGAGTGAACCCATGGTCACCCATGCATGATGATGAGGGATAGTTTCCGAGTGGACCAAAACTACTTTTCTATTCGGATTCAGTTCCCTAAGTAACCATGGTGGTTAGCTCAGTTTCTATTTTCCTGCCTACTAACAACTCAGTGGCCCTTATCTATATGTACTAAGGTCATTTACATGCATCTACCCAATAAACCACCTATTTACCCTATCTTCCTATAGAAGCTATCTTTTAAGGATAAAACCCCTCATCAACTCAGTTGAAGTTCATCCACATCTACCTAGTAAACCACCTATTTTTACCCTACCTACCTATCAAAGCTATCCTTTACGGATGAAACCCCACATTAACTCAATTGAAGTTCATCCACAGCTCAGTCGGATCAAGCTCATGTACAATCTATGGTGCACTGGTAGCTGTTCGGTTTGGTCTGGCTGTTTATAACTTAACAAAACTTGTTGTATTTCTTTTCAAAGGCTTTTTTATGCTTATGATAGGCTTTTGTTTTTCCTACTTTCTAGATATTGGACTAAATATAATGACATACCCATGGCCATTGTGAGTGGGTTCATCATGATCATTTACTAGTTGTAGATGAACTTCAACTAAGTTGACAAGGGGGTATGGATGATCACATCGATAAGTTGGGTCAACATGTAGATTGATAATTTGAATCATCAATCTACACGTTGAGCCAATTTATCAATGTGTTATCTTAAGTTCCATGTGTTTCATGTTGATTCAAATAAAAATGTGATCATCCTCTATGAGAGATCATCCCTTATGTGTAATAAAATGGTGGTAAACCTTATTGTATAGTAACAATTGTGGATGCATTTCACATAATGGCCTCAACAAATGATATTTAGAATTAGGTCAAAAACTTGTAGTCACTAAGGTGTGTTTGGTTGGCCAAATAAACACACGTTTTCTAAAGGTTATGATTAATTTGATGCCAAACTCTCACATGTTTTTGCTCCTTTAGTATGACCATGATGAAAAAAAGACATGTTTTGTGAATGCTTGCATTTTTTGCACATAAACTCATTTCAATACTTATTTTAGATATTCTTTTCCACCTCCACCATGTTTTTGGACAAGAAATTCACCTCTAATGGTGTAATGATCTCCTCATACAAACATGTTGCATGTTTGTGGTGAAAGAATATTCATCTCTTAATGCAAGCCACTAATATAATAGCTCACCTTAGCTTATGTCACACATCCAATTGTGTCAATATCATAGTTCCTAAATAGCCACCACAATGCACATAGAACAAATTGGGGGCTTGGTTTAATCAAATGCTTGTAATCAAACATCCATCATGTGAATGTGTTGGTTGAATTTGCTCCATTTCAAACACATTATTTCATAATTGCGAATGAATTGACTATGTGGTGTAATCACAATCAAATAAGTAAAACAAGACATTATATGTGAAGAAAATTGCGATAACATTTGTGTAATGTACATGTTTCTTATATTCACACATTAGTGGCACTTTATGTCATATCTTGTGATTTTAAATGATGACATAAGAATATTACATAAATGTGGTTAATTTTGAATAAATTATTATTTTCTTAAATTCTTAGGAATTTTAACATTTTTAGATTACTTAAGCAAAAGGCACTATTTTTCAAGTTTATTAATGAACACAAACAACTAGTGTATCTCAAATAATATTCAACAAAATATTGTAGAATGATTTTAAGATGTAGGCCTTCACTTGAAAATAATAAAAGACACCATATTTTGGGCATTAATCATTTTAACAAGAAAATCTGATGAATATCTTTCAAACATGGTTTTTGATAATGAAAATGAACTTTAATTCTTGTAATTTATGGAGGAGAATAATTTTCTTTATAGAAATGTATATTATGGAATTAGGAACTTTATATTGAAATGATAAACAATATTCCTATAGCCATAAATATAAATATATCATACATTAATGTTCTATATTTGGGTTCTTTTGTTGTTCCCATATCACTTTTTAAAACTTGTAACAAAATGCATCTATATTCTTCTTCAAAGTATCTTGAACAATGTTGGGCACCTTGCACATATGTTGTGTGTGGATCACTCATTTCATTAAATCTAACAACCTTACTTGAAAAAATTACATCACATTGATCAAATTGATCGTGATTTATTTCACAAACATTTTTGTATATTTTTATTTTAATTCATGAACATCATTTTAATTGTTTCCCAACATTCTTTTCATAAACTAGTGTGGCGTGTGGGTGTCGACAAGATAGAGTAGACAAAAAAAAGTAGTTCACCCAAAATACAATAAAAAAATGAAATAGTTTCTAATATGGATAGAAGAAAGTATATTCAAAATATTTGAAGTAGAATATAAAACTATAGGTCATTGCATTTAGTTTATGGGAAGTTGGATAAAAAGTTTGAACAATTCTACTTTCAAGGTGGGGTTTTTCAACACTTTAAATATAAAATGAAATATTATTATCATGTTAATTATTGCAATTTTTTGTTTTAAACTTTTGATATTTTAAAAAAAATTCATGGCTATATGTATTTTTTCTTTGACATAAAACAATGAGCTATCTACTTCACCTTGCTTGCTTGCATGCATGTGTCATTGGCCCAAGTGTGAACTTGTTATTCAACTAATTGAATTCCAATTTTGAGTTTCGATTGAATTTACAATGACAAAAATTATTCATGTGCCTTAGGTCTAAATTTTAGAAAATCACCTCTACAAAATCCTATTCATTGAGCACTTTCCAAAAAATCAAAATCATGCCCCAATTCCCCTAAAATTGTTAGTTTTGATTTTGTTGAGCATTGAATGATGAAATTGTTCAATATTCAATAATTATTACATCATAGGCTAAATATTACAAAAACATTTTGATACACATGTTTTCTTCAAGGGATTTCCAATATTACCAAAAATGAAGTAAAGGGCATTGTGGTTTGGAAAGGAGATTTCAATGTCACAAACATCACAAACAAACAACCTTCCTCATTAGGTTGCAATGGGTGTACAATCCTAGGTTTGTGTGGCCATGCAATCAAAATCAATTGACCTTCAAAATTGCCTTCTTAAATGTTTAGAATCCATTTATAATTCATGTGCAAAATACACTTGGGCTTCACATTGCTTTGCACTACTAGTGATGATCAATTGACATACGGTCAAATATTAATATATTTAAATATAATGAAGTATTTATTTTTTAAAAATTAGTTACCACCATTGGTAATCCATGATCCTATCTAGATTGTCCATGAAATCATTTTCACTTCCATTAATTCTAGAATATGAAATTCAAATTTCACCCAATAAAACATTAACATTTCTAACACTCATGTTGTCCTTTTGGTGCCTTTCGTTATGTCAAAAATAAATTTTTGGGGAACTTTTTAATGTTTCCCAATGTGTTTCCTACCATAGTTCCCAATGACCCTTGGTTCGAAAAAAAAATATTAAATATAAAAGATTTTTGACCTTAGTGCTTGCAACATCCCCTATGTAATTTTTGGTGTCCTTTGACATTATATCTTGTGCCCTCAACCCTTAATGTCTTGGTGCCCCCTATTGGTCAAAAGAAATTTTCATGTCCAAACTAGTGACCTTGGTGTTTCAAACATCACAACCCTTTTTCAATACCCTTGTTATTGTTAAGTTGTCATTTTGTCATTCCTTAACAACATTCCCATTTTATTTTTTTATTGTTCCCCATCTTTTCATCATCTTTGGTGTTCTTTGGGCATGTTTTTGTTATTGACTAAGTTTAAGTCATTCCCAAACCAAAACAACACACCAATCTGAATTCTAAATAGGAATGTTCAAATTTGGGAACGTTTGTCACATCAACACCCCATCTTGGGATGTCTTTTCAAAACCTTGGCCTAGCAACAATCATATTGATTTAAAGGCTCAATAAACTTTGGAAATGTAAGATGGGTTGAGTCTTCATTAATTTTAAAGGAGGCCAAAGTTGAAGGGAGAAATATATTCCATTGATTTGGAAAAAAAAAAAAAGAAAAAGAAAAAGGGGGAAAAATAAAATGTCCACCCCCAAGTTATGTGTGAAGGTGATATTAAAAAATTGTTAAATGTCGCTTCCACTAACTATTAATAAATTTGATGTTTAGAATGAGTTTATTAAGTATAAATAATTTCATAACATAACATTGATAAAAATAATGTTGATTGGTCAATTTTGATTAAAAGGCGTCCATTGAAATATTACCAAAAAAAAAAATGTTGAAAATTAATGTTTTTATTTTTAAAATTTTGACTTAATTAATCAAATGTTATTAATGTAAATTTATTATGCTATTCATAATTTTGATTAAAACCATGATTAATTTGAAAATATAAATATAAATGTATTAAAAATAAATTATTTAATTTTAAAATTGTAATTATAATGGGATTTCATATTGGTTTACTTGTAATTTTGATTCTCAATACAAACCAAAAGCTACCATCATGTTAAATTCAATGTTAACATTCATTGAAATTGTGAATATTATGAAATTACTCAATATCAAATTCATTAAAGAATGTATGGATATAGAATGTGTTTTAATGATTAAAATACATTGAGACATGTTCCTTTTATATGAAACAAAAATTTGAAATTTAGGACATTTAAGGCACTTTGTAATCATGATGTGTAGGTCAAAAAATTTAATTATAATTTAAGATTCATGTTTCAAAACATAAGTAATGTGTTATTAAATAGGCTATTAATATTAAAAATGTAGTTGTTGAATGAAAAGGTGAAACAAAAATGCACTTGAATTTGTATCATGCACCTTAAAATAACAACACACAAAAAAATCTCAAGGTTTTCAAGACCTTGTTGTGATAGATAATAATAGGTTCAAAGACATTTGATTTACAATTACCATGCAATTGATGTAACCAAAATATTAAATAATTGAATAATGTTACATTTGAAATCAAAAACCAAACGTTGAACATGTTTTAACTACATAAAAAATGGGAAAATATTATAATTAAAAAAAATTAAAATGGTTGTGAATAACTTTTATGGTTTTTTTAGTCATGCCCATCTCAATTTGCACCCAATTTGCAAGCATTGGTATATTGCTCACAAACTAGATCACAACTTTTTCTTCTTCTTTTTTATTGCCAATTTTTTTGGTCTCCTTTTTCTTTTTTATAAAGCTTCTATGGCAACAAGTCATTCATCCTCAAGTGCATTTGATTCCAATCATGATGATAATTGGAATTGATTTATGTGAGCTACGTATAAGGTCCATTAGTGGTCATCATTACAACAATTTTAGATTTTGACCACTTGACACTTTTATTTAATGGAATAGAATGGAACAATGTCTTTTGTAATTTGTGTTCTTTCATGTTTGAACTTCATATAGGAATGAATAAGTGTCTTGCACTTTAAAAACATTTGGAAAAATTGTATGTTTCTTGTCTTAATGCAAATAAAGAGGATATACTACATGTTACACATTGCATCATATCATTATTATCCTATGGCATAAATTTATGTATTTCAACATGACATGTCATTGACATATGAACATGTGTTGTCTAATTATGCTTTATGTGGGATGTTGACATCGTTCAAGAGATTGTTAACAAAGGAATATATGTCAATGTAAAAGGCAGGAATGGAACGATGCATTTGTATTTAACATGTGGAAACAAATATCATCTTGATACTATGCATGGTATTCAATCTCCTATTTACTTTTTTTTTCCCCCATAGATTTTAAATTGTATGAATTTGTGAGATTATGTAAATAATATGTGAGAATTATATGCATAAAGGGTAAGAAGGAGAAAATGTGAAAGCATGTTATGAGTTTGGTAATGATCGAATGACAATTATGTGTTTTCAATAAAAAACAAGAATAAAGGTTGATAGTATAAATAAAAGATTAAAATTATGTAAAATTATGTTTATCTCACATAAATTGTGATGTTTGATGGATAATTTTTTGTCATGAGTTTTTTTAATGTTCAGGCATGCTCCTATTTTCTTCTCCTTCATTGTGGTTTGCACTCATTTAAGATGTTACATAACAAGTGATGTTCATCTTATTATGTGTGCATTATGTGAAAAAAATGATTGAAAATATAATGAACCCAAAAATGAAGGATGTAATATTCATCTAATGTGATAGTTCAATGCTATATCACATTTATAATACTAGAAATCATGTTTGGCAAGTACAAAATCATTACAAACAAAAAAAACATTTAGTTTGTTTTTATGCGAAAATAAAAATAAAAATTGATGGTGTTGAGTTTCAAAATAAAAGCAAATGAGGTGTGCATTTATTGCAACCCAAATGACTAAACCATCAAGTTATTACATTTGAACCTTCATTAATTTCTTGTTTTGACCAAATTAATATAATTTCATTAGTGTTATTTTTAAAATTTGAAACTTTAATATAAATTACTCCCTTTCCATCGTACTAATTAAACTTATTAACAACTAATACCTATTATAATTCTCTTATACATATGTTAAATTATTTTTAATTAAAAAAAATCTATGATTACCCTATATCAAAGTATTTGAATTTTGAAAATGAAAATAATTTTATTATAGAATTAATTGAATTATAAGGTTTACCTCACAATCAATATATTTTTATTCATGTAGTTTTCTAAAAGAAGGAGTGACCCATCAAGGGCACATTTTTTAGCCTAAACTTCTGAAATCAAAATTTAATTAATTATTTTTCTATTTTTGTTGAATTTCCAATGATAAATTTTCTTTCAAAAATTCAATATCTCTCACCTTTTAGGTCTAAAAATTACAAAATCACCCACATGCAACCCTACTTTTCAAAAATACCAAGAATGCACCTCAATTTCTCTCTCTCTCTCTCTAGATATAAAAATTTCAATGAAAAAATAGTTTAAATTTGAATAACTGATGCATTGTGCCTATCTAAACATTACAAAACCACCTTGGTGCAACCTCACTCATCAAGGGTTTTACAACAAAACCAAGAACACGATGAGTAGTGCCATGATTTGGGAGACTAACTAACTATTAAATAATTAGATATTGTCATTAAGATTAGCTAACTATTAACTTTTAAGATTTTAACAGGGAGTTAACTTTTTAAGTTGGAATTCTGTTCCATTTCCAAAGAGTTTTGAGCACATGTTTTTGCCCTTGTACCATATGAAAAGGGTCAAAAAAGGTTGTGTTTAAATCTATTGTGTTCCATAGAGACATTAAGAAATGACCCTCCAACTTTGATGGTGAATTTCAAACTAAAACTGGAAATGTTAAGGAGTGCCAATTTTGATACTTATTTTAGAAATAATGAAATAATTAAAAAAAAATCAATGACACTCTAAAAATCAGAGTAGGCTTGGACCAGAACCCACCATATATCCAAAGCCAAGGTGGCGACATTAAAATGATAGTTAGTTGCACAATTAAGAGGTGGAAAGGGATGATTTTGGTTCACTAATAGTGGTTGAAATTTGCTCTTTCTAATAGCATAATTTTAATTTTTATGTATGCCGTGAGCAAACTATTGAGGGCTCATTCTCATTGATGACATGGTTCTACACATCAAACCATCCAAGACTTCGACTAGAAATTTTTAATCTAAACATTTTGGACAGAGGTCATTGAACCAAAAATAATTCAGCCATGGTGCAATCAGGATGATTTTCATTAAAAAGTAACATTAGGCAAATGGGTCTAATTTTTCTGGCTTGATGCAAATTCGACCTCCCTTACACAGATGGAGTAATAATATGTAGTTTGCTTCCCTTGATGAATGTTGTCTAAAATATAGGGCAAGCCAAGGGCATTGTAAAAACATGTAGGCTAGGTTAGGACCCAAATGTAAACAAATAAAAAGTTAACTTGGAATCAGCCATAAACAATCCATTCTGTACACCCAAAATGATAGTTACACAATAATCTCTTGGAAAATCAAGATCATATTAGGTGTAATTGATGGGGGTGTGTTGCCAATTGAAGGGGAAAATTAATTTGAAATAAATCAGTCATAAGATTAAATGGAGTTTGATTTGAAGAAATGACCACCAAAGTTAATCATGATATTATTATCATTTCACCCAATGACTCATATTAAACATACCCACTTCCAATAAATGGCAAAAATGGATCCTAGCCTTTCAGTCACATCAACCTAAGAAATTATCAAATGGAGTCTTCCAGTTTTGAGTGTATTCGAATAGGACTCAATAATGTGTCAAAGTTTTAAAAACTACATGACACTAGGAAAGGGTTGAGGACACCCAATTCTTGTGTATTTGACTATCACATATTTCAACTTATTTCATGGCATAAAGCTTAAATTACAGCCAGAAAAATGGGTTTGTTAGCTAGCTTACCATCAAAGCTCAATAGGTTATTGTGTTCTTAGGAAGGGCTATTTATTAGTCCAGGCCAAAAATAGTGGCAGCCAATATTAGGAATAGAATTTCCATGCAAACAATGAGAAATCACTTCATGGAGTGAAGGGGCCTTCCTTTTTTTTTCTTAGGGCTGGTGGGGAGGAGCAACACTGGGTGGGGTTACTGCCTTGCATGGCCCCTTCTTCTGGCAATGGTCTTGTCCCAGGGCCTTTACCGAACTTAAAGACATTGCTGCAAATCTTAGACAGACCAGATGATCCACCAAAAGCAGAGGATCCATTTGAAAACACAAAGCTTCTTCCACTGTGAAACACAAGGTTCTTCCACTGAGAAACACAATTCTTGCTGACTTGAAATTCCACTAATTTACCCAATTTTTGCTGACAAAAAATTCCCCTAATTTGCCCAATTTTGCTGACATTTGGGCCTCCTCGTAACACTAGAATTATTTTGGCAGGTCTAAATTAGTTGATTTTTAAATCTCAATTTTGGCAGTCATGCTTGGCTATGCTTACTTATTATTAGTGAAGAAGCTGATCTCAATTTCCCCAAATCAAAAGCTGTTTATGAGTAGTAGGTAGTAGAAATGGCCACTACTTGAGCTAATTAATTCTTGCAGTACCCTTCCCACTCCCTTCAAATTAAAACTTCAAAAAGAGGGCTCTAACCACATGGATCTCTTGCAGCAGAGGGTTGAGAAAAATCAGGGATTTCTGGCATGTTGTTGTCTACCAGTACAAATGGGTTGTCAGTAGTGTTCCCATCTTGAGCATGTGGTGAATGGTGAATTGCCTCCTCAAGCATACCAAGTAAACTTTGCAAGGTGATGAAGTAACAATTTTTTTTTTGAAAATAAAAATTATTTTCTCAAACATAGACAATCAGTTTGGAAGGTGAACCTTTTGGAGATCATCATTGTATGTAGGAAATGAAAAATATTTATTATTATTAAAAAGTCAAGCAACAAATTTTAATGAAGAACCAAATTTCAATAGTTTACCATAATTATTGTGGGTTTAATTTAATTTTATGGCCTGATTTTCTTTTTTTGACAAGAAATTGAACATCTGAACTTTTATAAGCTTTTCAGACTACTTTTCAGTCACACGTAAATATTTAAAAGTTTATTTCAATTCATTTTTGGTTGCTTGTGTATTATTGAGTTTTAAGTTGTACATCAAAATATTTTTTTGGTATTCATTTTAACAAAGAGAAATCAAAATTGTATTCATTTTAACAAACCATGCATGACATTATTACCAATAAGTTTCACACAACAAAAAACTACCACGAGCTGAAAACCACTTGGAGCTCAAAACCACTTGAGGTGAATGATGCGCTTTCCAGACACGAGGCTCACATGGAAATCTTATTCGTGTCTTGTGATCATCATTTTTGCACTTAAAAACCGTTTCCCCTTTGTGAATCACAATGACTAACAATTCAATATTTGCATGGTAGAAATGATCATCACTGATCCTACTTTTTGAATGTTTTGTGATATGTTTGCCCTTGAAAGTACGTTACGGGTAATTGTGAAGTGAAACGTGTACCATTCTCCTCCTCTCTTGGTCTTCCTCCTTTGTCATCCATTATATGCTAATGGGTTCTCCCAAAAAATAAAAATAAAAATTCCTAAATTGTGTGAAAACTCAACACTTAATTAATCTTCCTTTCTAAAGCCCACCAGTAGGGGCCAGTATATAGAAACAAGGCCAACAATAAAGAAATTAAATATTTTCTTTTTTCCTTTTTTGGTAATAGAATTGCATTTTTTCTCTTTGAATTCCATATGGGCCGTAACCTAATTATTCAGCAGATTAATGTTGAAGCTGCCCAAGTACTACTACGATACATCAAATGTGTTTTTGGGTTCGCTTCTAAACATTGTAATAAACACCTAATCCTTACACAAGAAAAGGGGTCCTCAACTCCAAATTTAACATTTCCCCAAGTTAAATATACTCACTAAGAGACCGTCACTCGAGAAGGCAAAGCTACTAGGGAAGGTGCTGCCGGTTCACCCAAAGAGGCCCAAAACAAGAATTAAAGACAAAAAAGCAGAATAAGAAGAAGCAAAAAATGAAAATAAATAAATAAATAAATAAATAAAAACATAAAAAAAAGAGATGGGATGGGGTGTGTAAAAGAAGGGTTAGGGGGGAGGTTGGATTTAATTAATTGGTATTTTTTAATAATAAAAGTGACATTTAGAGAGTCAGTCACCTAAAAATTACGTACTCATCTCATGCTAAAAGCACTGCATGGGCTAATTATTAATGAAAGCATTTTGTTAGTCGGCGATTATCGTTTGTTGTAGTAGTAGTGGATCATCCACTAAACTGGCTGCGCATTCATTAGCATTACACCTTAATTACCCACTCCCTCCCCCCCCCTAATCTACCCCCCTATCCTTGGAATCCCCCCCCATAGCTCCCCCCCCCTCCCCCACCCTACCCCAAGATCTACTCTTACTTCTATCTAATGCACCTAAGAATACGAGTTTCTATTACATACATCCCACTACAATACATACCCCACCCCCCTAAATAGGTACCTAATTGGCTAACTTCATTAATACCATAAAAGAAAATTGGTACCCATTTAACTTAATTTCAATTTACCAAGCTTAATTTTCATCAAACCCAACTTAATTTAGACCAATATATATAATTTTTTACATACATCTCTCACCAGGCACCCCCCCCCCCTTCCCCAAATTGGCTAACTTCAGAAAAATACAAAAAAAACACTATAAAAAAAAAGTACCCAACATAATCATAATCTCCTTCCAACCTAATTTTATTTATACCCAAATTAATTTTCATGCCCCCACCCCCCCCCCCCCCCCCCCCAAAAACAAAAAAAAAACCTCTCTCTCAAAAAAAAAAACAAAAAAAAAAACAAAAAAAAATACAAAAAACAAAAAAAAAAAATAAAAAAAAAAAAAAAAAACACAAA
>Ga0116227_10003305_pt1 | contig 36021 bp, 27 predicted proteins | sample S1TSphgellanicum_FD_89693 | JGI IMG/M metagenome (GOLD analysis project Ga0116227, IMG submission 89693) | Host-associated microbial communities from peat moss isolated from Minnesota, USA - S1T2_Fb - Sphagnum magellanicum MG | ecosystem: Host-associated > Plants > Peat moss > Unclassified...
GCGTAAAGGAAAAAGAAAAGGGGGGGACAAACAAGAAAAAAAAGGGGGGAAAAAAAGGATGAAATCCAGTTTACCCACAAAAAATTTGTGGTTTTTTTAATTTCCCCACCCCCCCCCCCCCTTTTTTAAGGCTAATGTACTTTTTTTGCAAGGTTTTTTTTTAATCTCACCCGGTTTTGGACCAAACACAGGGTTCTGGTGCTGTGTTTTCCTGACTTTACGCAATACTCTAATAGATAACAAACTTGATGGGCAACCGCAACACCACACATCCAAGAACTAAAGCAATATTCTTTTAAAATGAAAATATCTGCCTAAAGTTTTGGATGATCAAACTTATGACTTATATAGTCCATGGAACTACAGGCGATCATTATTTTTTTTTAAAATTATTTAGTACAAAGGGATCAATATGGAGGGTACTAAAAATGAGTGGCAATGGGCACATCCAACGAACTCAATCTATTCTCCTTGTGTATTGGCGTCATTTTGTTCCTTTTGGATGAGAAAAAAATGAATATAGAGTTTTTAAAAAGCTTTTTAAGGGTGCATCTCCCTGAAAGTCCACCACCCAAGGACCCACATTCAACCCTTGGATTAGGAATTGGAATCTTCAAGCAAGCAAGCAAGCAATCTAATGCATTTAGAGAGTTGCAACTTCAAATCTGTTGGATTTTATTCTTCCTCTTTTCAAAAGGAGATGAAATGCACATCTTCAAGCTCTATATATATATATGTATATGGAGGGAATGAACAATGAACCTTGAAAGTAATGGATTCTTGCAATGGAATCCTAGTGGAAGTATATGTGTACATGGGCCCATGTATAGGTACCCTTAACCTTTACACAAAGTGTATTTATAGTATGTATTTTTTGCCTTTGGTTTTGCACATGCTCATGCTTAGGCCTTGGGAGGGTTGGGTTTGTTTCTCACGATAATAGCCAAATAATTTAAATAATAATATTGCCCATGTCTCCTGAAAGCTAAACACACAATTTAAAAAAATTATGGCAAAAGGAGGAGGAAATTTCTAAATGCCTTAAAAGTAAAATTGCTACCACTAAAAAAGAACTACTATCATAGTTGCTTAGCAAGTTCAGAAACATGATGTTGAATATTTAATAAATATTTTTCCTTAGATTCGGGCATAATCGATGTGAAATTATTAAATTTTATTTTCTACTTATTAAGTCCACCTTAAATACTTTCTCTAAATTTTTTTTGATTTTTTTTATTCATAATTATTTAGTGCCAAACATGCTAGGTTACTAATTGTGGTCGCCTATATCATAGTACAAGCCCATTTCAACACATGTTTGTTGAGTAATTAATTAGTTAAAAAATTTCATGTTGAAAAAAATATTTTAAAAAATATTCTCAAAGAGTCTTTAATTTCCTTTCACACAAAACAAAAATTGTTTTTTGAAATTTTCAACATTTATAAAAATAATATTAATTAGTTCCCAAAATTTTCTTGGTTGCTTCTAAACATTTATAAATATATATCCCATATCCTAAGACAAAATCAACACTCTCCTACTTCCCCCTAGTCTAAATTTAACATTTCCCAAGTTGAGTGTAGGTTATAAAGAAGACTATAATTACTAATGAAGGGAAAAAAAAAATTGCAATCTAAAGTCCAATAAAAGAGAGATACTAAAATAATTATATTATAAAAAATAATAAGCATATCTTCATTATGGCCCTATTCACACACACAGAGTCTCTTAATAAAATTTGGCAGGACTTCATCACTCTTTCTCTCTCTCACTTTCTCTGGACCCGTTCACACGGTCTCTTTCGCTCTCTTTCGCTCTCTTTAGACACGTTCACACGGTCTGTCTCTTATCTCTCGTCTCTTCTCTTGTCGCTCTTCTCTCTCGTCCCTCTCTCTCTCTCTCTCTCTCTCTCTCTTCCAGTCTTCGTTTGTATATATTTGTGCAATTCGCAATGCAATTTGGTACGAGAATTTGCTCCTGACTTGTGTGGGGAAATGCTGGGACGGAGGGGAGAAAACCAGAAAAAAAATTACAGAAAAGTCTGGGGTAATTTTGTTTTGTTTGGTTTGTGAAGCGTTTTGTTTGGTGGCTGAACAGTGCAAACGTCGAAGTGGTTGTGAGCGACAGTGAGCACGCAAGCAAGCAAGGGAATATGGGGCAGGTGTGTTGTTGTACGTGTGTGGAGCAGGCGAGGGTTGGCATCGTGGAGAGATTTGGGAAATATGAGCGGATTGCAGGGCCCGGATTCCAGTGTGTTAACTGGATGTGTGGACGCCGCCTTGCCGGTTTTATTTCGTTGCGTGTGCAGCAGCTGGATGTGCGGTGCGAGACCAAAACCAAGGTGAGCTACAACGTGCATGCTGTGCAGCATTGTGTCCATTGTGTGCTTGTGTTTGTCTGCACGCATATGATTTACGTCAGCTTTGCGGCTTGCTGTCGTTGCGTCGTGGAGCTTTTTTTTTGGCCTAAGTTGTTTTCGGTTGCTCGCTTTCCTCTGATTTTCAGTGTTGTCGATGATGCATTTGCGAGACAGTCCTTTCTTTTGTGTGATGCATCTGTATCTTGGATCAATGAATTCATGCAGAAAGAAAGAAAGAAAGAAAGAAAGAAGAGAACCGCTCAAAAATTGTCAATGATAAGAGCAGGGTTTTAGTTAGGACTCAAATTACTTCTTCCAAAATGCGTCTGTGCACCTGGAGGTGTCTTAGAATCGAGTTTTTCTCTGAAAAAGAGTCCGCTGTATCGATAGCATCTCGCAATAGAAATCTGTTGGCTGCTCCTTGCATCCTTATTACAACCCATTGCCCTCTGAAGTGTTGCGAAGTGCGTCTGTGCACCTCGAAGTGTCTTGGCGTCAAGGTTTTCTCTGAAAAGGAGTCCGCTGTATCGAAAGAATCTGGCAATATACATCTGTTGCCCGTTTGCTGCATCCTTATTACAACCGATTGCCCTCTGAAAGTGTGCCAAAGTGCGTCTGTGCACCTCGGAGTGTCTTGGAATCGAGTTTTTCTTTGAAAGCGAGTCCGCTGTATCGAAAGAACCTCGCGATATACATCTCTTGGCTGCTTCTTGTGTCTCTATGACAACCGATTGCCCTCTGAAAAATGATAAAGTGCATCTGTGCACCTCGAAGTGTCTTGGAACCGACTGTTTCTCTGAAAAACGAGTCTGCTGTATTGAAAGAATCTCGCAATATACATCTGTAGGCTGCTTCCTGCGTCCTTATTGCAACCGATAGCCGTTGAAAGTTTGGCAAGAGTGCATCTGTGCGCGTCGAAGTGTCTTGGAATAGACTTTTTCTCTGAAAACGAGTCCGCTGTATCGATAGAATCTCGCAATATATGCATGTTGTCTGCTTCTTGCGTTCTTATTACAAGCGATTGCGCTCTGAATGTGTGGCTGCTTTCGAGTGCTTGGGGGAAGAATTGTCCGGACACGTTGCCCTGTCATTAACTGGCATAAAGATCGGACTACAAATAGAGAGGAGTCTGTTGTCTGCTGGTTCGTTTTCTCTCGCTTTTCTGTTTTCTGTCTTCTGATTTTTTCTGTTTTTCTTTGGTCTCTTTTATAGGAGATTTTTGTTTCTTTAGATTGCTTCTCTCTTTGCCTCCTCTTTTCCATTCTTGACAGTAGGTTTTGGTTCAGTTCCTTGACATGCATGTATGGAGGAGCTGTGTACAAGTTCCCAAGCTCTAATTCAGGAGTTGTGTTCTCTTCTCTCAACTAAAATTTTTGTCAACCTCTTCCCTGCTCTGAAGGGAGAAGAAAGATTCTCAGAACCACTTCTATTGCTGAGTTAGGAAGTGTTTTTTGCTGAAGTCTGAAGAGAGAGAGACTCTGATCAAGTGGGTACCTTGAATACAGCATCTTCTTCTCTTCTTCTTCTTCTTCTTCTCCTTGTTCTTGCATGCTCCAGTACTTCCATCATCTAAATCTATTGCACAAATAAGTCAATTGTGTGATGTCAAGCTCTATGGATGCTTTAGAGTTGAAGGGATGAATTTTATTCTCTTACAAGAGGACCCAGAAACTGTAAAGTTATAGTAGAACTAGTGTCAAACTCTTAAGGCTGTCTATATATCATATATATATGATAGGGTCTAGAGTCAATATTCTTTCAAATATTTTCCAAAAGTAGTATGGGCCATTAAATTAACAAATTTGGTATTGCTCCCCACACCACACTTTGATAATGATATCCTTAGATCTATTGATCACAAATTGAGAATACTAAATTTACTTTTCTTTCTGCAACTTCGCAGGGTTTTACAACTAGTTAATAAATGTGTTTGTTGTTTTAAATCAATAACTTTTAAACTTGTTAATGTTTGTAAACAATTCTTGTTAAAAATCTAATTTCCAAGGCTTATAATCAAGGCTAAAACATGGAATAATCCAGAATATTGTCTTGGATTCAAACACACTTTCATAAGAGGATGCAAAGAAGTGAATCACAACACTCTCACATGGATTCCCACTTTGAAAACATGGGTGTTTTGAATATTTGAGACAAAGGTGTAAATAACAAACTTTGTCCATGAATCTAGCCTTTTCTATATTGTTAAGAAATTCTTGAAACATAAATACAAAAAATGAAATTGCATTATTCATTTGGAAATTTAAAGGTCAAGTTACATGGATGCTATTTCATGAGCTTGCGAACATGAGCAAGCGAGCATGAGCAAGGGAGTAAGATTGAATCTTTTTTTGAATATTCTTTCAATGTGGATAGGATATTTAAAAAATGTTTTGTCACACCTAGGATAAAATATTTGGTGATGTGGAGATTTTTCCATGTCTCATGGATGAATAATATTTGTGGATGAAATGAACCTGAAAAATGACAATGGATGAATGTTCTCATTCATCATGAGAACATTCATAACAAGTTTTGTTTTGCAAAAAACTAAACAAAAGAAACATGATACAAGAAATTTATGTTGGTTTATTGTAAACAATCCATCACATGAAATGCTCAAGTTATACTTGAATTAGGATTTCATATTCTAGCTTTGCAGCATCCAAACCATATAAAATTTTAGATTACATCAAGTTCAAAGGCACATTAACCTGTTGATCCCCCAAAGGATATGTGCCAATTCAAATATTACTTGTCCACCATAAAGAGGTATGTGACCATGAGGAATTGAAACAATATCATGTACCCCAGGACACTTTACCATTTTGAACTCTTTTTTATTTTCATTCACTCTGAACCCCTTGGCAACTTGCGTCATAGCTTGAAATCTTTTGTGAAGCTCATGTCAACAGGTTTCGTGAAAGATCATTTGGAGATTATAATGCCTATGAGAGAAAGACTAAAAAAAAGGTGTGGATGGTGAAAATGGCAGGACAATGTCTTTGTGTCTGTGGTCTGCAGTGTGCAGTACCGAGCATTGGTGGACCATGCTGAGGATGCCTTTTACAAGCTTACAAATCCACAGCAGCAGATTCAGGCCTATGTTTTTGATGGTAAAATGCTTTTTCCTAGCAAACACTAGTTAGACTTGGACTCTCTCTATACAATTGAGAAATGGGTCTAATTCAGTTGTTGTGGGGGCTGGGGGGGGCATATGTAGTTGTAAGAGCGAGTGTCCCAAAGATCATTCTGGATGATGTGTTTGAACAGAAAGACGATATTGCTCACAATGTCCAGCATGAGCTTGAGAAGGTTTGGATTCTGACCTCTCTCACACCTGCAATGGTCAGGTGTTACACGTGCAACAGGTCTTGTCAATTATTGGGCATCTAGTTAATAGGCTAGTGTGTTGACCTTGTAAGAGACCATGGGTTTCAGTCTCTCTGTGTGTTTTTGGGTCCATGGGTAATAGGGCAAACCACAATGTCACTGGTCATGGCTACACAAAAGTATCCACCTCTGACAAAGCCGCAATAGATCTACATGTCAAACCTGGTTGTGGTCGAAGCCCTTGGGTTAAAGGAGCAACTTGTTTGGCACATGTCACATCATTCATCCTCCTGTCAATGAGTGAAAATGCAGAAAAAACTGACCAGGAAATGCTGGTGAGTGGTAACAGGTGATGGGTGTATTTGGGTATGCAATTGAGCAAACACTTATCACTGACATAGAGCCTGACGCAACAGTGAAGAAGTCCATGAATGAGATCAATGCAGGTAATTCTCTCATACTGCTGGTTCTCAATTTTCACTTTGGTGGAATTGCTGGAGGACTATTGTATTATTGATTCTCTATGTTTCTTGTGTAGCTTCTCGCCTACGTATTGCAACCAATGAGAGGGCAGAGGCAGAGAAGATATTGCAAGTGAAACGGGCAGAGGGAGAGGCAGAGTCCAAGTACTTGTCAGGTGTTGGAGTTGCCCGACAACGACAAGCCATTGTGGACGGTCTGCGAGAGAGTGTGCTTGCTTTCTCCAGCCATGTTGATGGAACATCACCTAAGGATGTTTTGGATATGGTGCTCCTCACTCAGTATTTTGATACTATGAAGGTATGCAAACCCTTGGATCACCTTCTTTAAATACCTTCTGTTTCCTCTGTTTGCCCTTTTTCTCCAATTATTTGTTGAATTCATTTCTCTTGAATCTCCTTGCTTTCTATCTCCCACAGAGATACAAACGAAACTGAAAATCCTGAAGTGCATGAAATTATAGACACTATCATGATGGTTCTTGCAGGAGATTGGGCAGCACTCCAAGAACACAACAGTCTTCATCCCCCATACCCCAGGGTCTGTCTCGGAGATAGCCTCACAAATCCGAAATGGATTCTTGCAAGGACAAGCAAGCCATGAACATAAAGCCTAGCTTACTGCAATGTTGGAATGCACTTCAAAAGGTTGCACTGCTGCAGTCTTGGGATTTGCTGGCAATGGTTTCCAAGTGTACAACTGACTTCCTGTACTTGGGGGAAGATATATTATTGGTAAGTGTTCAGTGTTGTTTATCGAGAGTTTGGGGGATTTAGTGCATATTGTATATCAAAGACAGTACCAGGATGCTTTGGGTCCTGGTTTTATAAATAAAAAGAGATTTTCTGTATATATAATCTGTTGCAGTCATGTGACCTACATCAGAGGAAAGCAATCTAAGAGCAGATTTGATCAATTTGCCTTTGTGATTCTTGAGCAGACAACCATAATGCTCTTTAACCGATAGTGTGTTAATCAAAACTATATTCGACACAACTGAAGAAAAACCACTCCTGTTTCAAAATTGTATAGAGAATCTGTAATACCATGGTCTGAAATCATCTGACAATGACAAAGACATCATCCCTTCCCCCTCCCTATTCCTCTTCTTCTTATTAGTCTATTTTTGATTTGGGGGGGGGGGTGGGGAACCACTAAACTTCTCCTTCATCAAATTGACTACCCCATGTGAACTTCCAAATCTGACAAATCTGGAAATTCAACTTGAAACCATCTTCACTACGAAATCCTGACCCACTCTGGAATTCTTGGAAACCAACTTTTTAACCCCTCAGTAGACCTTATAAAATTGCCTGATCTGCTGCTGCTGCTAAAGAGAAAATCTACTGATAACACTCTTCACCACCCAACAACAACTCTCTCTCTCTTGGGGGAGTTGTTGCAAAACAAAAACCTAAAACTAGAGAGACTAAATTCATCTTACTGATACAAGGATCTTTCAGTAGTCTTTCCACCACAAAATCACATCCCAGAAATATCATGCAAAGACAGTTTTTTGGTGGCGGTTTAGGAGTTAATGGACACAGAGAGCTGCACTTGCTTGTGTTTGCATGCTGGTTATGTGACAAGCAGGTCCTTTTTTGGGGGCAGGGGGGGGTGTTTCTTTTTTCGGGTTTTTTGAATGTTTGAAAGAGTGTTGTTTTTCACATGAGTCTAGCCACCCCACCCAGGAGGATGGAAGAATTGCCTAATTGAGTAATTTGGGCAAAAAGCAAACAATTGAGAGAAAAAGAACGGGGAGTGGTGGGTGGAGGGGCTTGTTCTCAATTGCGTATGTTGTTGCTGCTGCTGCTGGGGTCTTCAATCAAACTCCGTACATACTTGCGAACAATGTCATCTCCTTTCAGACCTCGTCGCTTATGGCATTGGAAACAATTTGTCCTATTATCCCACCAATCCACCACCCGACAGATTAGCTCACAACACTGGGAATCCATCAGTCATTGAAAGTCTCATATGCGGTAGGAAATAGCAATTTGCAAGCAGGCAGGAGAGAATATAGCACGAAGATTGCAAAACAGAAGCACACGTGCGCTTTTATCATCACTCTCTCCTCCACAACAAAAGATTTGCAGAGGGAGGAAGATGGGTAAGGATGCAGATCAAAATGTTTTGTTATTGTTGCAAACAATTTGCCTTCGTTGCTCACCGTCGTGGAAAGTTAACGTTTTTGCATTCTTCACATTCCCAGTTGCCATTGACTCCTGGTTCAGGCCTCTGGCCACCTCCCATGGCTGTTGCATTCACCGCTGCCGGATCTCCAAATTCCTGGCAAAGTTTTGTGTATTTATATTTCACAAAATGAACACAATGAGTTGAATGATTTCAGCTCCAGTAGTCAATCAAGCAATCAACTAATATCCAATTGAATTGTGTAAATAATGACTCACAGCTTGTGTTTGAGTCCCCTCTTCAATGTGCATACATGATCAAAGAACTTACGTACCCGCAAAAAATCACTGGGTCGGTCTTTGAAATCCTCAAAGCGTACTGCTGGGCGACCCATAATCCCACGTGAGCCCAACAAGCTCCCCATGGCACCAGGAGGAGCATTGTTGTTGCTAACACGGCCTACTAAAGAGCTTCCCAGCAGGTGGTTACTGTGGGAAATTCCAGATCCTGAATTGATTGCCAAACTGCCAAGGCCGCCTGAGCCAGGGCTCCCAACATTTGAAGAAGCTCCTGGACCACTTAGATAAGGTAGTGGTTGTTGTTGTTGTTGGAGCATATTATTGACTCCATTTAGAGGAGCCTGGCTTCGGAGGCTTCCAAGAGAACCTCCTGCTGCTACACTTGAGGAGCCCAGACCTGAAATGGATGATGTTGCTAAACCTCCTGCTGAATCTCCTCCTCCACTCTGCATTCGGGATTTCATGGTCTGCAGCCAAAGGGCAGCAGATGCCAGGCATTCGCCAGCATCACCCACTGGATCTGTTGAAGCTGCAAATGAAGCCACCAGTTGCTCTGCCAAGCGCTTACCTTCAGTCGCAGCACTGCAATAAAACCTCAAAACACAACCCCAATTTTTATAATTCCTCAACACCACATCTTTCCAGATCATAGCTTTAAAACACTGTTTGAAAATTATACCAGTTTTTTCCCAAATGATTTCCGCATACTCACAAAGCTCTGCTAGATGTTATTCCTTTGTGGCAATAGACCACAATCCCCATTGGAACAGAGTGACCGGAGTTCCATTTTGAGTACTCAGGAATTCCATTTTGAGCACTGGGGACTTAACCTTCACACTGACTATGTTTTCAAATTCCATCTAGAAAGTCTTCAGAGAAACATGAACAGATTTTGTGGTGGAAAACATTACCTAAGAGTGGACCTTCGCCCCAACAAGCCTCCATCTCCGGTGACATAGTGAGAGGCAAAGGAGGGCAGAAGTGGTCCCGGTCCCTCAAAGCCACTAGTATTCATCCAAGGCTCCATCTCGCCAACACTCATATGACTGGAACCTCCTGGGGATATGGAGATCCCACCACCTTGAGCTGGGACATCAGCATTGCTTAAATGGGGAAGCATACCTCTCGCCAATATGCCTCCATGGTGACGCTCAGAAGCCCCTGACACCTGCACTGTCATTCTTACTCACATGTAATCTTTTTCATCTTTTGTTACTAAATGTTAAAATGTATAGGCCTAGCAACCAATTCTGACCAACACAACAATTCACACTGCTGAACAATCTACTACAAAATCTTTGCAATGAGCTGCTGGATTTTGATTTTTGATTTTTGTTATTCTGAACACTGAAACCAAGGCCTTTTGTGTTCAATGTATGGCATGAGCCTGAAAAACAAGAGTCATTTGCAGATGAACCAACACCCAAAAACAGAGTGCAGTGGGAGGCAAAAGGATGGCTTACCAGATGTGGACTTAATCCTGGTGCAGGTGTTAGCTCTCGAGCAATTTTGATGGTCTCTATGTATGCCTTCACTACTGCATCCCCCAGTGGCCCTCTCTGCTTCCCACACTTGTTGCACTAAAACAAATTGCACATACAAAAACAACAGAAAGATGAAACATTTTCAGTCTCCTTTCCAACATGGGTTCCAACAACTAGTTACATGGACAATTCCTTGTGCAACCTTTTAAGCAAGCAACCTCTTTGATTGCAAAAGCCCATGGTTGACTCTTTTAAACTCCAAATGTCACTGCACATCTGTAATTGTGGCATGATGGTCTGAGAAGAGAAATAATGTGATTCATACAGACAGTAGCATGGACTAATCTATTTTTGCAAATCCCAATTGTGCTACTTAAGCCTTCGGCTTTAACCAAAAAAAACCTTCTTTAGCCTGAAGGCGCATGAGATGAGAGAAAATAGGTTTTGACTGAATGCAAGTGACTGGATCAACCTCAGTTCTGCGGGGATAGTTGACATTGCTGCAGGAAGGGTCATCACAAACCCAATTTCCATCCTCCAACGGTCGTGGTTGCTTGCCCCGTTGCAGTATGCCTGCCTCCCCGTTTATCTGCTCTGGCAATCCCTGCATCCTGTGCACATTGGATCCAGAATATTCTAATGACAGCTAGTCTCCAGATATGAACATTCTTTCAGAACACTGAAGAAAGAAGACTACTGCAAAATCCAAACAAAACTGGAAATTTTGTTTTCTTGCTAATTTTTCAATCCTCAGGTAGGTGTATATGGGATTTTGGACTCACCAATCAAAATTACTGAAAAAAGCACAGAAACCAAAACAAAAGGAATTGCAAATTGTGACAGTGGGAAAATCCTCTATCCTACTGGATCACATTGTAGTTTGGAATGCCTTTTCTTGTTCATTTCTGAGGGGGTGTGCAGTTTGGAGAAATTCCTCAGCTTCCAGAATGAAGGATAAGGGGGGCCTCAAGTTTCTTGACAGTCGAGCAGAACACACAACACTGAAAAATCAGAGACTCATATACTCAATTCAGTGACTCCTTGCCTAAAAGACCCATCATCATCTTAGAGGGGTTCCAAGGCTCCTGCAAGTGTCCAAATTTGGAGCTTCACGTTAATTCTCGACACATATTCCACACACCTAACTCATGCAGATTTCCCGATATCTTAAACTTCTGAGTTTTGGAGGCTCACTGCAGCATTCTTAACTAGAAGCCAACATGACCTTCAAATTTCACTCCATAACATGAAGAAGAGAATAGAGCACATTGCACTACAAATTGGCACACTGAAACATGTTGGGTAAGAATGCAATGTGATGAGAACTAGTAGTAACCCATTCCCCTCCCAGTTGCCGACACATTCCAACATGTTGTGCAAGAAATGCAAATGTGATAAAGAAATAGCAGCCTGACATCCCCCAACAATTGACACAGTCTTCAAACGTGGTTTTGTGAGAATGCAATAATCTGCTGAGAGAAGTCTTAACTATCCTCCTCCCCCTCCAATAAACACACAAAAAAAAAAAACATGGTTTTCTGAGGATGCAATAATCTGACAAGAAAGTTGTAACCCATTCTTTCTCCTCCAATTGACACATTCAGAACATGTTTTGTGAGAATGCAAATCTGACAAGGAAGTTGCAACCCATTCCTCCTCTTCCTTGATCAACATGTTTCAAGCAATGATATGCAAGAATACAAACGTGATGAGAAAATACATAAACCCATCTCCAATTTCAGACCAGAAATGTGTGTGAATTCTGATTGCCATAGCTCTCTCTCTTTCGACCAGTTTCAGAATTATTGGTGATGGCTGTTGTGTGCTAGCAATTGGTGATCTTGAAAGGAGGAGGAGCAGAAGTGATGAGGCCAGATCAACAAACCACCATTGAATGGTGGCTTTGTTGTTAGAGTTTGTGATGGAAAAACACAACCATTTTGTTCTGGTGCAATTGCAAAAAATAAATAAATAAATAATTTCTAAAAAAGAAGAAGAATGGAGATGGGTGCAGAGTAAAAATGTACCTGGAGAGTCGGGGATGTTTGGGCAATCTGTTTGTGTAATGTCCTCCAGATTCATCACCTCCATACATCTATCTCTATCTATCTGCTGTCTGCCACTATATATTCTCAATGGCACCCTCTCTGCTTTGTCTCCCTTTGGGAACAAGAAATTCCCTTAACCCCACATGTAATGCATAGCCTCCTTAGTGGATTGCTTTTGAAACCCCCCCACCCCTCCTTCCCACTCATGCACAAAATCCAAACCCAATGAGAGAAGAATTCAATGAAATTCAACCCCCACAATTCTTCTGCATCTTCTTCTTCTTCTTCTTCTTCTTCTTCTTCTTCTTTTTCACAATTCCAATGACACCCAAATTGAATCCCGAAGCCCACAACCCAGAAGAATGTGATTTGGGTTGTCTCCTCCTCTGAATCCTCTCAAGGTGAAAATTAGTGAGCAAAAACAATGTGGAAGTAATGTCACAGGAGGAGGAGGAAGAGGAGATTGGAACATTGACTCCTCGACCCCAGAATGGATACATTGAAATGCATTGAAATGTATTGGGAATTCGAGACTGTGGCAAAACTCAACATGGCAAAACATTCAACCATCAACCTTAACAACAACAGGAAAGAATGAATGTATGTAAACAGTATGATGTATGTATGTATGTATGTATGTTTCTGTCACTCACAGAAAGAAGAGTGAAATTGGGTAACAAAAATTGAGGAGCACCACAACTCTGCAGAAGCCCAGTTGCATAACCCAATACCAGAAAGAAAGATTGCAACCAAAGAAAACAAAAGAAACAACATACAGCAGCCAGCTAGCCAGTAGCAGTAGATGGGTGTTGTTGCAAAATGCCAATCTGCAACTGCAAACTATGAAATCACAGTAACCCACACATACAGAACATAATCCCACAAACAAATTGTGGGCCACGATACTATGAGACCCAACAAACACAGACACGGAGAGAGACGGACAGAGACAGAGCGACACACACACACGTAAACAAACACACAAGAGAGACACAGAGAGAGATTGACAGCAACAATGCAACTCAATCAAAAAAACTCAGATACAAATTTGGATCAAAAACTGCAATTGGAAAAGGCACATAGAGAACATGGAGGGATGATACAAATGGAAGAAGAAGAAGAGGAAGAAAGGGAGGAGGGAAACACACAAACTAACAACAGACTACCCATTTATCATCATCATCAGAAGAAGAAGAAGACTTAAGAACTCTTGCAAAAGCAAAAAAATGGGGGGGAAAGGGGAGGAGCAAGAACAACAGACACAGAGAGAGTTGATGAGAGAGGGACAAAATACTGTTTGTTGGTGGTATGGTGAGATGAGGATAGGGGGAATATGGAGGAGATGGAGAGGATTGGGGAGAGAGAGAAGGGGAAAAACTGCAAAATGCTAGAAAACAAAAACCAAAAAACCAAACCAACAAAACAAACCATAAGAAAGGGGGGGATGGATGCAGCAGCAGATGGGGTAGTGGTAGCTAGTAGTAGCAACTGCAGAGTGGTTTGTTTGCTACCTACCACACGTGGCAACAGCCCTTGAAAGTGCTTCTTACAAACTGCAACCAAAGAAAATTTTTGGTATGTAGAGAGAGAGAGAGAGAGAGAGAAACACACACACAAACACACAAATATACACACACACATGAATACACATACCCACCACACACAAACACACCATCCACAAATCCAAAAAATCAATACCACCCAAAACCACACATCCACAAAATACACACAAAAAACATGTATATATCTATATATATACACACACAAATCTACACATCCACAAAATACACACAAAACCACATACATGGGTACCAAAAGCTGTTCTTCATCTTCATCTTCTTCTTCTTCCAGCTTTCTTTCTTCTCTGCAAAAAAAAGAAAAACTGTTGCAAATCCAATATGACAGTTTCAGACTTGGCTACATTTATTTTTTCTTGTTCCTGTAATTATTTGTTTGTTTGGTTCCTTCTTCCTGTACTTGTTGTAATTGTCAACCATTTTACTTTTATTTTTATTTATTTCTATTATTTTATTTCTTCATTGCACTTTCATTTGAGTTTCTAGATTTTTTTTAAAAATTGCAATTTTCTCTTGAATTTCTATAATTTTCACAAAGTGTTATAATTTTTTATTATTATTATTATTGTATGGATTTTTTTCACAAATTTTTCTCACCTCTTTTTCCACAATTTTTCCAGATTTATTTATTTGCAGGCAAAATAATAAAAACTCTAGTACAGTATGATACTATAATAACAATAACTGCAAACACTTGGGATTTTTTTCTTTTCTTTCTTTTTCCTTTTTTTTTTTCCCCTGCCTTTCTTTAAGGATTTTTTTTGGATTTTCTTTTTTTTCTTTTTTCTGGAGGAGGTAGCCTAACAGGTTAAGGATTTTTATTTTTATTTTATATTTATTTTATGTTATTGGTTTTGGAAGTATTCTCTGAAAATGGGTGGGGGATGGGCTTTCATCAGCAGTCTGCTATTTGAGAGAGGAAGGAGAGCTTTCCTGAGCCATGGAGATTTGATCCACAGTTGTGGTACTTACCTACCTACCTACCTACTTACCTACCTACCAATCAACCAACCAACCCCAAGGCTTGGCTTGAGAAAGGCTATTGAAGCTTTCTTTGTTGCTAGTGAGGGATTGTCTCAATAGAGTTGAGTGGGTTGGTGGGTAAGTAAGTGGTGGGGTCTTCCTTTTCATCCATCCTTCCCACAAGGCCCACCAATTTTGAACAATTTTATTAATAAATAATAAATAATATTATCCCCCCTTTTTTTTTAAAGAGGAGAATAAAGAGATTCATTGCTAATACCATTATGTACTTACTACTAAAGAATGGGCTGGGAATGCCTGTCCATTCTTGGGTGTAATTGTGTGTAATAAGTTGTAAACTAGCTTCGAAGTAGTGAATAGGGATAGGTAGGTAGGTAGGTACGAAATGTGGCAAAATCGGCCACCATGGCAACAAAATTATGCCACCTAAGAATGCCTTAAAACTCGTTAAACCCTCAAGTCTAGACCTTTATGTACTAGAGAGAGAAGGGCCTACCACCAAACACATGCAATGAGCTACTAAATGTGGTATTGGGCACATTTCTATTAAAGGTCAAGGTGCTCAATAAGAAAAATTTTCCTCAAAAATAATGTAATTCACTCTAATTGAACAAAGAACTTTATTAGTAAAGCACTCAAGGAGATTTCCTAGTGTATTTTTTTTAAGGGCACCTTAAATCCATGAATAACCCTCCTCGAAAAGAAGGATATTACACCTACTCCTTAAGAGTGGAGAGATATCAAGCCCTTACTTACTTATAGGTGTAAGGTCCTTTCACCCTTCTTTCAGAGTAGGTGTGAGAACACTCCCCTCTTGTGCATCACAATCTATGCATGTTTTTAAGTTCATGATAACATTGGTTGCATGTTGTATAGTACAATGGGTGAAGCCCATGGGTAAGGAACATTCCCATGATGTGGGGCCAAACTCATCTCATGCCTTATCCTCGGCCCTTTTATTTTGGGGATGTCCCCACCGTGGGGCTTTACATTGCACCTTTTATTTGGATCATGAACTTTTTCATTGTGCTTGTTCAAAGAAGGACAACAATTTTAAGAACCCATTTGGTCTTGGCCAAATGTTGATTCCCACTCACACCATTACACCATGGAACACATATTTCATCCCAATGAATAGCATGTTAGTATTAATTACAATAATGTAGCTATCATCCATTATGATGAATAGGAAGATAAGTATTCTATGGCCACACAATCAACCTCTCTTTTATTCATGAAATTTCATGAAATGCAAAAATGAAGTGATTGGGTTTTCAGTCGCCATAATTTGCACATTAAAAACCCATTAACGTGGCTAATTTTTTACATTTCGTTCTAGGACATAATTGAAAATATAAAAGGATGCTTTAAATTGTTTCATTTTGTACATTGTTTATCATCAAATTTGGTTAAAGATTCCTATCAATGATCCTCAAATCAACTACATCATAAAATTGACAATTTTGCACATGATACAACTATGGATAGGTTTCATGGTTATGAGGAAAATAACATTACATTGGTTTCAAGTTTGGACCAAGTATGATGAATGTTAAAGGTAGATGAAAACCTGGTTGGATGATACAACACTATCAACCATTGAAAGCGGTACACGATAAATTTTTAGTAGTTGATGGTGATGGTGGTGATGTGGATTTCTAGATTTGTTTTGCGTTTATTTGGTTTGTTGTTTTGCAAGTTATGTATGATGGTTTGATCTTTTGTTACAATGGCACTAAGCATTCTTGTTTGTTTGTTGTTTTTTATTGCTAGGGATGCTTGTGATTTTTGTGTTGGACTCGACGAATGCGAATAATGGGATGTTGGAAAAATTGTATATATGACTAGTTTTTGTTAGAGATACAAAGTTAAGCATCTACAATTTGTTGTTTTTTTTTTATTAATGACACGTAGTTCTCAAAGATTTCTTGTGTCTTGTGAGGTTTGTTGGGGAAGAATGCCCTTATGTCAGACCTAACTTCTAAAAGAGGCATATATTTCTTCCTTGCACATGTGTTTCCATAGATGGAATTCAAGTTTTAAAATAGAATTTAAGAATCATAATTCAAGGAGGTGGTGAAGATTTCTAGAGATTTCGGAGTGATCCAAATGGCAAGTCATTATGGTACAATTTAATGTTTGGACATTGCACTAGAATTTCATTGAGTTATGTTGTTGGGGACAAAGTACCTACTTGTGTGGGAGCTCCAAAATAAGGTTATGTTTTGAAAGAGTTTGTTTGTTAGGAGGAGATTTGTCAATGGGCATCCTAAACATTACATTATCTTTGTTAACTTCCTAAGTCAATGTACGTCATTCTAGTTTTCATTTTTGTGTCGGGAATTATCATGCAATATCTAATTTGAAAAAATCCATTTGTGTGAAACATTGGAAATCATGCAAAATTTAAAATGGGGATGTTTGTTGCACTATGGTTCTAAAGGTGTAGTCTAACATTGTTATAATGGGGAGTTGATACTTCTAAGATAAGAAAAGTTTTATCATAATGTGGTTTGCCATTAGAAAGATAAGTGGTGCTCATGAGTGAGAGATTGAAATGTTCTAATCCTTGAAGATCTATATCTTAGGATAAATTGACCAAATAGGATACTACTTAAACAAGTAATTCATGATGACTTCTTAATTTAAGTAGCATAATGTTGGGCATCTAGCAAAGTTGGTTACATGATTGTTTCATTATATAATTAGAAAAATACAAAGGCCATGTTTCTTTTCATTACACAAGGTTGTTATGTCATATAGGATTTAGTTGGATATGAACCAAGGTATGCACCTTCGTATTTAAAACTCAAACCAATTGTTATGACATAGTGGAATACTCTAAAAAGATTTGATTATTTGATTGTGTCCACTAAAAATATTAATGCACTTGTACATACCCAAAGTTTCCTTCTAGAAAAAACTTGTATTCATATGTTGTGTACAAAAAAATTTGGGTTGCTTCTTGGTATGTGTATGTGCAAGCTACACAAGTTAGGGCAAGGAACCTATCTAATGTTTAGTGTTAGGAATGCAAAAGGAGCTTGGGAAGATTTGTGAATCAAAGTTGGCATCATTGTGTACTTTTCAATAGATCCATTTTTCCAGGTGAAATTTTTTTTCAAGCTTCTTTTTATTTTGCAACGGTGGTGTTTGTTTCTATTGCATTTCTTTTACAACAATAGCGTGCACTTTTCTTTTGCATTTTAGCACCTTCAATTTGGTCTATAGTTTGTAAATCACATTTGTGTAAAAACTTGTGTAAGCTTTAGCCCAAATTTGGTTATTTCAATCACATTTGTGCATAAACTTGTGAAAGTTTAAACCTCACTTTGGTTTTTTTATTGTATTTGTGCAAACATGCTTTGGTTTCTTGACCACATTTGTGTAGAAACTTGTGAAAACTTAGGCCTAGATGTTTTGGTTTTTTAATCACATTTGTGCAAACTATAGACACACTTTGGTTTTTGGATCATGTTTGTGCATAAACTTATGACATGGTTATTTTTCCTTACAACTACTAAATGTTATGCAACTATTCACAATGTTCATTATTACCATGTGCTAATAGTTTGCTAAAAATTGACTTTTTGGATTGTGCTTGTCTTGGATTTGTGTTAAAGATATTTAGATTTTTTCACAATTTTTTTTCATATGTTGCTACTTTGGTAACAAAATTTAGGCTTTCAAATTGCACTTTATTTTTTACAATTCAATTTATATTTTTTAGTATTGTTTTGACTATTGATGGTGGTTATGATGGCTCTAACATACAATTGTTTTGCCAAAATTGCTAATGACTTATTGATGTGTTTATTAATTCCCCAAATCTCACATTAAACTTTGTAATCATTTTGTTCTATGTTGATTTAAATCTTCTACTATTCATTTGTTGAAGTGCATTATTCATGGTTTCATTTAAGTGCTTTCATAGGATAAGGTTATGTTGCAATGTTTTTAAAATTTTGATTTTGAAATTATACATGAAGGATTAAAAGTAGGGGTTATTGCAAAATCAATTTTGTGATCAGGAAAAACAATTGTTAAAGACTTGTAAACATAATAAAAAGTTATGTGGAGACAAAGATGGGTGCTACTTGATAATAACTATAAATTTAAATTTAACTTTTTCATTGTCACAAATCCCTTCCATGGGTTTTTTTGTATTGAAAGATTATAAAGCTATTGTTGATGTGCATGGAATTCAAGGCATGAGGTGTATTTTGTGCCATGGAGATGGAAAAGCTCAAAGATGTGAAAGCTCTAACAACTCGGGACAAAAAAGGTTTTACCTACAACCTAAAACATGGCATCAACAACATGAAAAAAACATGTGGAAAATGAACACACAATTGATTTGGCATGATACAAATCAGAGGTCGAAGTTATAAAGGGTACAAAGATGATCATAAAAAGGTTAAGAAATGCAACATTATTCTTCCATTGGCCATCATTGCCTTCTTTGGTTTTTTGGAAGCTTACCATAAATTTAATTTAAACCAATGAAGATTTTTAAAAGATCCTATTTTTATGGTAGAAAAAAGATACATGTTTTTACCATTCATTATGAAAAATCATGTTTTTTGAATCCACACTGCCCTGCAATTAGAGCTCCAAAACAATTAATATACAACTACATTACAACTAAAACATGGAAATATGGGTAATTAATAAATAAAATTAGAAAATCAAGGAGTTGTATTATAGTTGCAAGTGGGACACCTATACAATGTAATGTACGTATAATATATATGGAGATAGTCAATCAAGTTTGACTTTTTGGCAAATTACATTTTAGTTGCATGTGGCAATTACAGTACAATTGACATAAATGTAACAACCAATTAACAATTATGTTGTAACTAGTTTATGATGTTGACATATACAATCATGCCAAATGGTTGCATTGTCATTGCCCATAAAACATGACACTTGCAACTAGTTGTCAACTATGATTCCCATTGATACAACTAATTGTGCAACTATGTTGCCACTATAAAAATATTATTCTCCCACTATTTTGTGACTATTGTTAAATTGGTATTAAGTTGAGAAATTAAGAAATTAATATTTTATCTTGAATATTTACTAATGAAATTTTTAAATAATTTATTAACCATTGCATATGAATTGATATTTTAAAATTAATCTAAATTAATTAATCTAATTCAAACAATTAGTTTGCTAATTGATTCAATAATTATTTCGTGAATAATTAAGAATTTAATTATTTTTATTTAAAAGTTTTAAATTAAACTATTTCATAAAAATATTCAGTTCCAATAATTAATCATCAATTCAAAATTTTAAATAACTAATTATTTGATAATTATGTATTTTACCCAAATTATGATTTATTATTTATTATTATTTTCAGTAATTTATTAATTATTCACTATTAATTAATAAATATTTTACTCAATTATTATGAACTAATTAATTAGACTGAATAATTAAGTATTAATCTGAATTAGTTAGTCTATTTTAGATAATTATTTTGCTAATTAGTTAGGGAAATTAGTTTTTTAATTCAAATAAATAATCCAAATAATTAATTTTGGGAATCCATATGATGTATTATCTAAATTTTATCCAAATTTAAATCATTAATTATCTGATAGTTTTTTTAAATAATTAAATATAATTCAAATGATTATTTTAGATAAGTGATTAACATATGTAATTATCAAATAATTATTTATTTAGTTGTATAATTTACAAACTTAAAAATAGACACAAAAAATGTGGGAAAACCTTTTTTTAGTTATAACTCAATTTGTAACTAATGTGCAATTAAAATATTTAACCCATAAATTTTGTTCTTGAATCTCATTTCACAAATTGTATAAAGAAGGTGCCTTTTTTTATGTTCACATTAAAATACATGTGTTGATTTGGCTGAATTCAAAAAAGTTTAACCCTAAAGAAAAAATATTCTTAAAAATAAAAATATTTACATGGTTACTTTTCTACCCTCCTACCTACTTACCTACTTAAGTAAGCAAATAGTTAGTCCTACTTTTTTGCCTACCTAGGTAGGTAGGTAAGTAGGTATGTAACCTAGGTATGTAGGTATGTCCTACCTACTTAGTTTTATTGACCTACCTACTTATGCCTATGTATTGACTTATTTAACTACTTAAATAAATTTTTATTTTTATTCATTCTTAAAATTCAATTAATATGTCACATGGAAATTTTTAACTATGCCACATGTCATAATTTAAGACCATCATAAATGAATAATCATAATGGATGGTGGAGATCAACATTTAATAAAAAATAATTTTCACCCAAAAATCCTCATAGTGCCACATATTAGATTTTGATGGATTGATGAAAAATGATGTTACCATGGTAGTTGCGAACTTGTTGCGTAAGAAGTACATAATAGTTGTTCCTACATAGTTCTAATTGAATTGCACAAGTTGTATATGTATACAATTTCAAATAGAGTGAGTTGCATCCATTGTAATTCATGCAACTTGTTTAATAGCACTCACACATGTAGAAATATGTTGAGTTGCAATGAGTTGCAAATGGTCATTGCAATTCAAAAACCTAGTTGCAAGGCTAGTTGTAAATCACCCCATTTTCTCATAGTGATTCTTGAAAGCCCCTTCCTATAACATTTAGTTCTACATTGTGGTTGTAAGTGTGTTTTTCCATCCTAGAAGCAATTAATGAGCGTTTGCTAGCAATGTTGTGAAGGTGATGGAAAGTATGTCTTGCCAACTATTGCAAAATGTGCGACAACCATAGCCTTTTTTTATCTATGGATGTTGAGATTTGGATGTCACAATTTTACATTAGTCATAAACTTCATTAATGACCCATGGGTCCCTTGCCATATTACAATTGCATTTTTTGAAGCCCAAGATACATCAAATGTTGTTTTAATCGTCCAAGTGGAATCATTGTTAATTGAAGTCAATCTCACAAACAAGATCATTACATATGTAAAGGATGAGGGAGAGAGCTTGAATACTCTAGCTATAGTTTTGACATCAATTGTTCAAATTGTGATCCAATGCAACTTCACATGCCTTACCTTAGGACATGTTACATCAAAAGGCATGTCAATATGCCACTAACCATGACTAGGCTTGTAATGGGATGCACAATCTTAGTTTAAAAAGTAAGCAAACCTCTCTTTAGTCCACTTTAACATAGACCAAAAATTAAAGAAGGGGTTGTTGAAGTGGGGAAAAACATTTGTGGAGGTCAAAGAACAAACTGAAAACTCTTGCGAAGCCTAGATTTGCACCCAATGTTGTGTTGTTTCAAAAGACACTTAATATGGAGCTTGCATATGCCATTACCATTAACACATGTTACTCATGTCAAATGTGAAATTTGCAAGCTAGGTTTCCAAGTGAACAAATTTTAGTTGGGGCAAGGACAATTTGTGAATGTTTTGGCCCTAGATTGTTCATCAATACATCATGAACTAAACATGGCCTGGGTATTGGTTTTGGTCAAATGCATTAGACATTGCAATGACAATAGTTGTGCACATGTAAAAGGAATATGTTGTGAGAGATGTCATTCAACCACCATTGCAGTGTGGTACAAATGAACAAAAATCAACCACATTGTATGGTCACATGGCCATTGAAGTATTAAAATATTGCAACCTTTTTTTCATTTGTGTCCACTTTCTTACAAGAAAAACATGCAACATGTTGGCTTTGATTTTTAATTTGAAGTTCAAAGGGTTATAGATTGTGACCAAGTACATCAACAATTTAGAAATGGTTGATGAGTACAATTAGAAGGTCTTGCTTCCTCTCTTAACCAACACCTACAAACAATTGCATCTTGAAAGGCACCAAACCCCTCCATGAAAAGCATTTTCATTAGAAGACTTCTTGTTTTGTGCTACTACCACCATTGAAAAAGCAAGTGAGAGTTTACTAACATTGAAACTTTCATTTTTTTGTCATACTTCTTTCAATAATGTTCAAATTGTAAGTCTAATGTCATGGTGGAAAGGTTATGAAACATAATTCCTACATGTTGGACATTTTTGGTATTTTTCGCTTTCAAATAGAAACTAAAAAGGTATTTAATTTGGCAAGCATCTTCACAAATTTGAGAAGATGCTAATTCAAGGTAGATAATCTATAAAAATTGGTGTTCATTTACAAAAATTGGCCCAACAATATGAAATCATAGTATAAAATGGTGGAACAATCTACTTCATTTTTTTTTGCAACTAAAGTTGCTCTATTGGATGACAATTAACAATTGTTGGTTGATACATGCAAGTATTATCAGGATGCATGGTGAATTTCCATAACATGGTCTTTTAGATTTTCTAATTTATTTGAACAAGTTTGAGTGATTTGTGTAATCAGATTTTAACACATGCTTTGTAGATGTTTAATTGGAACATTTTTACATCACTCTTTCAAGCTTTAACATTGACATAGATTCATTATCATGGTTGATGTTATTAGAATGGAATGAATTTGAACAATTTGGCATCAAAGTCATTCTTACCCACATGAACAAAATAAATCAGTGAAAATATGTTCAAAGGAGCTAAAAGCCGTGTTGGATAGTGATGAAAATTATTTTTAAAAATATATGTTTTTGTTTTGGAGTCCAAATTTTTTAAGGTGTACCAAAATTCCATCATAAGATCGCCTTTTTTAAAACTTTTTACCTAGTCATTTTTTACCATGTAAAGACACAAAATGGATGTAGTGATGGAATTTTAGATTGTAGTTGTCTAAAATATTGTATTTATAAAAAATTTCAAATTTTTTGACTCATTAATATTTATGGGGATCAAAATGTAGGGGAAAAAAATTACATTAAGGATTAGGTCCTTTTTGTTTTGAGTAATACACCTTAAAAGATTTTTACCTTTCGACATTTTAAAATTATGTTAATTTCATTCTAAGTTGTGTAAAATGACTAATGTGAGTGCTAAGGATTTCAAATTAAAAATATATTAAATTGAATTTTGGGTTTTGGTTCTAGTAATCAACTCTTGAACTTGAGCAATAATTACATTAGAAATAGTTAATTTTGCAAAGGACTAGGGTAAAAAGTTGTTTTAATAAATAAACTTTGATGGTAAAAAAACTTGAATGATGGTAACCTACTATCCACATTCAAAAAAGATTCATAATTTATAAGTTATGGAATTTAATTTTTTTTCAAAATTCAAAATATGGTTTTTTTTTAATTTCAAGAATCATGTACTACATGTAATGGGGTGTAATGACATGACATATAAAACAAATTTGTAACTTATAATATAAGAAACTAAAACTTAAAGTAGTTAAAATATTTTGGTATGATTCATAATTATGCTAATTTTTCAAAAAACAATTACAAAATATGGAAATATATGCACACTTTGAAATTTTCCTATTTATTCAACAATGAATAACACAAAACATATGATATATTCGGGCAACTATATGTATTTTTAATAACAAGTTGTAAGAAATTTCATTCAAAAATTTCTTAAGAGGAGAAAATGATAAGGACTAAAACAAATCCATGATCCTTTTATAAAATAATCTCATTGGCTCCTTTTAATGTACATCCAAACATTTTATCCCCATGTGAAGCATTTCATCCAAAATCACTTTAACATCCTTGTGGGTGTAATGTAAAAATATTCATACCTAATTATTTTTGGCAAATTTTAATACCTGACTTTTTTTTTTCAATTAAAAATATATAAACATGAACATAATAAGATTAAAAAATTAAAATTTCAAAATTTTAAAAATATTTCAAAAATATTCTCAATTAAAATCAATCACCTAAAAGGGGCACAATTGGCTCTTAGGTTGGATCCCTTGAGGTTTAAAACCATAATCCTCAAAATCTATATCATTATAAAGATAAAATAAACATGTGATAAAAAATGTATTAATGTATACATTGCGCATAAATGTATTAATTGTTATGACTTTGAATATGAATGGTTAACTTGTTAGTAATAATAATGTTTTCACAATGGTGTTCATTATATTTGTTATTTAAAAAAACCACGAATATCACTTGAAATTTTGTTATCTTTCACCCCTTTTAACTTTCACACTATGTTGAAAAAACATAAATCAAGAAATTCTAAAAAAATAAAATTCTCCCAAGATCATCAACTTTTAAATATCATTTTTTATCACCAAACCTGCAACAACATTCAAAAAAACAATTATCTATTGAATATTTACAAGCATGTGTTTGGACCTTTCTGATGTTTTGTTTGTGGTATGGATTGAATATCCATCATGGAAGTTGGAAGTTGATCAAATATTTGGTTAGGTTGATAAATTATAGACCCTTCACATCTAGTGGTAGAACACTATAGGGTTTGCTACCTAACATTGGTTTAACATCCATCATGAGGGCACATGACAATGATGTTTAACCTCAAAAGAGCCATTAGAAGTAATTGATTCACACCCAATGTTTGTTACCTTAATACCTTCAATGTACCATCATTTGAATCATTATGAATTCACATTAAATGTCAAAGGCATTAATTATTTTTAAAATTTTAACTTCTTTTTTGTGCACTTGGTGAAAAAATCTTAACATAACAACAAGTTCAACAAGTTCACCTTAAAGCAAGATGTAACATTACCATCATTTTTCTACTCTTAATCATTTTCAACATTCATTTAGTAAATAATTACAATTTGTCACATCTTTGTGAGAGGTAGGTGAAGGATGCATGGCAAGAATTTTGTTTTAAAGTGAAAGGTGTTGTCTAGGAGGATAAAGAGGAGGATAAATATGGTGCTACTATTGTTGCTATCAAAAGATTGTTGTTGTTGTTGGAAAAAAAACTTGCAATTTGTAGAGAGGTGCAAACAATTTGAAGGATCTAATGAAGAAGAGGAGTTGTGGATTATTATAATCTATAAAATATTCAAGGGGTTTGATACAATGCCATTTGTTGTGATCTCCTTGCAATCTCCAATTGCAAGGTTATACTTATTGCCCTTGTTGCTTACTAGTATCAACATTGTGGTTTGGGATGATGACAAGCTTTTCTTAGCATCTTCTTAATATTTGGGGTGCTATGGAATTCAGTAGAAATGAGTGTTTCTAGGAATTATTGTTGGCACTACTATTGAACATTATTTCTTAAATGATGCTTTTAAAAGATGTTGTTTGATGGTGAAGTTGGGTGCTACAAAGAGCTATTGTTTTTTGATGTTGTTAAACTTCACAAGAAAGGTGGACAAGGGGTTCAAGGATGGTGGGCAAGCACAATGGTGAACCTTTTGTTGACATTGAATTATTTGCTTAGTTTTGGACTAAATAAATAAAATTAATTTTTACAATGTAAATCTGAATTTTAAGAATATTTTATGGTAACTAACATTTATGTTAACGTTGCATGCCACAAAGGATGCCACTTCATCATTTATGTTGCATGACATTTCATGTTGCATGATATTAAATAGTGATGAATAGTCATTTGGAATTCCAATTCTTAACACTCATTTAACACCAATTTACCTTTAGGTGTGAATGGTGATTTATATTAGCAAGTTAACTAACATTTTTTTTTAAATGTGTTAACACTTGTGCTTAATTTTTTAAAATTGATATCAATAAAAAAGGAATTGGATGAGGGATTGCAAATGATTTTGATCACAAAGCCATTTTCTATGTTTGGCCACACAAGGAACATGTGTACATTAAAAGCACATTTTTTTTCCTTTGCATAGGTTGGACAATGCTAAAGATGGGGATCAAAATTTTCTTATTATCAAATCAATAAGTAAGTTTGATAGGTTAACACAAGTGAAAGCATAAACTTGGTGCTATGCATGTCTCTTGCACCATTAAGTGAAAATGTTACCAAGATGTTGATGTGGATAAACTTAATGTTACATGGTTATATTGAAATGGGTGAATTATATCCCATAAGAGCTTTGATGTCAATATATTTTAACCTTTAAAAATTCTTTATTGGATAAGTAATCAATACTTAAACCTATTGTTACAACCTTACACAATACATGTAATGACTTAATCAAGAATTGCAATCCTATCAATGTGAAGTAGTCTTAATTATTTCTAGAACACTATGGGTAATAGTTGCATTTGGTTGATCAAATTTGTTAAACAAAAATGTTATAATTTATAATAATTTCTTGGAATTGAATCTGTATAGTCATGAAATATATTATTAATTCCCATTCAAGTGTTGGTTTTGTAGTGGATGGTTAAGGTACAAAGTAATGCATAAAGGTACAAACATAATATTAGGACCCAACTCCATTTCCTTTGTGTTTTGCTTTAAAAGCAATGGGAAGTTAATCAAGATTATATGGCAAAACTAGATTGGTTATTTAGGGAGAATATTTTTAGATTTATGGTTTACAAGTCAACATAAAAAAATTATGACTTAAAAAAGTTGCATTATATTACTATGTACATGTGTACATAAAATGAATGTACAAAAAATGAATATAAAATATTCAAAAACACTTTTCAAAAAAGGAGTAAGTAATGAAAACATTTTTAAAAAACTAGTTACATTCCCTTTTAAATGCTTTTGATTATTTCATGTTCATTAAATTTGTTTCAAACTTATATAAATGTTCCCATAATTTATTTGAAATATTATTGTAAAAACTGATTAAAAACTCAACGTCAATTTAACTTACGATTTAAAAACATGAAAAATTAAGTAGTTGTTACACCTTTTGTGAATTCTAGTTTTTTTTTTGGACCAATAATACCAACTTTTGGATGGTTGACAAAATGTAATACATTTACAACTGAAAAATTATGTTTTTTGCTGAAACATTTATTTTATTTTTTAAAAAGGTCTTGCCATTTCAAATTCAATATTTCATATTTTCAATAGTTAACAATCAATACATATATTGAATCTCTAATTTTAAAATTGTAACAATATTCTAGTGGTTGGGATAGTTGATGACCTCACATTGGTTGGAAGTTCAATTTTCAAAAGTTTCAACAAATGACGTTAAAAATACAATATGTTTTATGATCCAATTGATGTTCTAAATAATATTGGCATGAATCTTGTGGAGTGATTACAAACATATCAATTGAGTAATTAAGTCATATGATCAAAGCCTTAAACACAAGAATGATTGCCAACTATCATCTAATTATTTTTATAACTATTGAACTTACAATAGTAAGTTGACATTAAAATCAAACTTTTGAAACAACATTTTGGCATTGGACTATTTTTTTTGGATTGTAACTAACTAACTTGTATCCAAGGTGGGGAGATTATCTAATCATGAACCATAACAAAATAAGCGTGTAGAATGGTCTAGTTCTAAATATTACAAACAACACTTATTAATTTCACAAAGTTCCTCCCAATCAAAATATGTGTTGAAATAAAAACATACTCATGAAAATTGTTTGTTCATATATAGATTGTGAGATTTTTTGTGCTTTGCTCTAGCAAAGACATTCAATCAATGTCCAAGTTAATAATAACAACAAAATATTTGAAGCTTACCTTTGTGAACTCAAATGTTGGTGTCCATTTAAGTGTTTTAAACCAACTCAATACTTGGGTTTGCCATACATTCCCAACACGAAAATTGTTCACCTCATCAATGTCATTTTTTGTGAACAAAAGAACCATGTTATTGAATTAACTTGCGCAATTTGAAAGGAGACACATGTACTAGCTTTAATGTACTCGTTATGTTAATCGTACATTGGTGCATAATTTTCATATGATCTGAATTGTCTGACCATGCACTAAAATTACGTTGTTGAGTGCATTGCATGTCCACGACTTTATCATTGGAAAAAGTGCATGAGCATATTAATTTCATATACTTCATCAACACACAATGAATTCCTTGTTTTCGGAGTTCTCTAACACATCTATTATCATTAGAACACAAATTCTCACATCCAATTGTGTGACATCTCACTATAATGTCATGTGCTTGTTGTTGCAAATTACACAAATTGGTTATCAATCAATTTGCATCTACAATGTTCAAGGTTCTTCAAAAACACAAATTCTTTAACACGGATTTTAAATGTGATAGAATTGTGTTTCACATAGAACTATGATATGAACATGATGTCAACTTTGAGTGATCTTACATGCTTGTCTCACATGGAACCATGATAGGGAAATGCAAGGGCAAATGGTAAGTGAATTGGGTTGTCAAATCACTCTGGCCCATTTGCCCTGAATCACAATTGCAGCACAAAGAGGGTGATGGGTTGCATTGCAATTTTCAGGAGCTCCTTGATGACAAGAGAGATTTGTACAGGATTGGGTCATCTTCAGAAACCAGGAAGGTCTTTTGCACCAGCAGCAGCAGCAATGGAGAAGCACCCATTGCAACAAGGAGTAGTAGTGGGCTCCAGGAACAATAATGCAAGGAGGAGAAGAAAGGGTACTTCCTCTCAGCATCTTCTGCATTTGAAGATGTTGGAACAAACCTTAGGTATGTCTGAGCAGAAGCTTACTGGGCTTGCATTGAATACTGCTGGCAAAGAGAGTCAGGAATCATGTATGGATGATTAGAGATTCATGGGACTGAGGGAACCAGAATTTATCTGAAGAAACTGAGAATGACAGAGAGGTAGCAGTTTCTCACAAGTCAGGCAGTCATGGCAAGGGTTTAGATCCTGTACATCCATACAGTAAGAGGAGCAACATGGCTGCACAATAGTCAGCTGTCAGGTGCACCCGTGCACTGTTAGGAAGTGGTTCAGTGCCAGAACCGAAGAACAATCTTGCAGTGCCAGAATGGAAGAATAATCCTTATAGATCTCCTGATCAGGAAATTTGCACAAGAACAGGGGAACCTGAAGCAGTGAGCAATCTTTACAGATCTCCTGGAAGGGAAGTTTTGCACAATAACGGGAGAGCTTGAAGCAGTGAGCAATCTTCACAGATCTCCTGAAAGGGAAGCTTGCACAGCAAATCATACTTGTGAAAAGAAAATGGGAGAGCTTGAAGTGGTGAGTAACCTTTGGAGATCTCCTGAAAGGAAAGTTAGCATGAAAACTCATACTTGCAAAATGAGAATTGGACAGCTTGGAGCAGTGAGTATGATGTGCAGGATGATGACTCCCTGGACAAGGAAGCTGACTGACACCATGCAGAAGTTCCTCTCACAGAAAGTGCATTCATGTCAGTGATAGGAGATTGATCTCAATACAGTCCATCCCAACAGCTTTGATTGGAGGCAGCTGCAAGATTTTCTGGGCACTGGATGATGAGTGGTATCCAGGAGTGATCCATGATTATCATTCACAAACCCATTTAAGCACGAAATTCACTATAAGGATAATGAGAGAGAAGGGGTTATTCTTACAAAGGAACGGATGAAGCTCAAGGTGACAACCTGAAGAACTGTTAGAGATTAAGTCATCTATAGAGGAGCAACCATGAAGGCAAATAATGATGAAGCCAGATCTTGACAGGTTTGCAGCATTAGCTGTGGGTGTGGATGATCATGAAGGCCAATCAAGTTGTGGAGACTTTTTCTGGGCAAAGGTGAAAGGTTATTCAATGTGGCCTGCATCAGTAATGGATAAAGAGCATTCAAAATTGTGTCAGATTTAGCCTGCAACACATGCTGCCATGTGTCCTCCTCTTCAGTTTTTTGGAAGTTATGATTATGCTAGAATGAGCTCTAAGAAAGTTGTGAGTTTTTGAAGGGGACTTGTGTCCAAATCATGGATATTCTTGGAATATTCCCATGCCACATGGAACATATTGTATGACATGGAAAATATTTTATGATATGGAAACTACATGCCAAGTGCAAGCAGTTGGCATTTGAGCAAGGGTTAGCAGAAGTCAAGTCGTACTTGAAGGATCACAGACTTCCAAAAACCATGTTGTAATTGTGTGATTCACGAGGAGATGGTGTACTTGGAGCAGCAGTCCAGAGACAGAAACCAGAGCTCCGAGAAAGCTGGGCAAAGCCTAAGAGTTTGGAACTGATCAGAAAGAAGAAAAATCATCAAACCATTGGGAAAAATGTTTGGGGCTTGTCCAATTTTTTTCATGATCAGCATTACATCTGGATAAGTATCTGCAGGTACAATTCCATAAGGAATCCAATCACAATTGTGGGTTATGGAATGGAGGTTGAGGACCCTGTGCATTCTATCTGTGACAATGTTTCAATTAACTCCAGTTAATGAGCTACCAACTGAGGGTCCTTCACCCTCTGCTTGCTGGAAGAAGCTGTTCCTGAAACTGCAGAAGGTGAAAGAGAAGTCTGGCAAGTGTTTTTTTGGTCCTGAGCATAAGAAACATCGTCCATGGAGGTGGGGCAGCTATGCTTGGATTTAGTAACTCTCAGGTGTTGAAGCTCATCCAGAGATTGCCAAATGTGAAAGCTTGCACAAAGTTCACAAACTGGCTGGACAAGTCACCTGTGCAAGCAACAACCACCACTGCAGTCTTGCTTGCTGGTTACAAACCTGTGACTGTCTCATGGAAGCACTTGGATCGCTGCACCGTCTGTTATCTTGAAGTCCACATTTCTGTTTCTGAAGAAGAGTCCTTGAGTGTTATCAGCTCTGAGAGGGCTCAAAGTGGTAACTAAGGCCCTTGAATGAGGAAATTACCAGAATAAGGGTACTGCCCAGGATGGCAGCCAAGGGTGGTACCCATATTCTGGTTACGCCCTCATCCAAGAGCCTTACCAAGCATACAGCACCACTAGAAATGCAAAGCAGGAAGAAACAACAGGAAGGAACCTTATGTTTTGTACAACATTTTAGAACTGAAGGTTCCTCCTTCAAAATGTAAGATGCTTCCCCTGGACTCCAATGAATCTCACCTTTTAAGGTAGCCTCTAAATACACTAAGAAATTTCTAGCAATGCTTTATGCATTTGTAGGATGCATTGGCCCCACTTCTTTTTTTTCCGGCTTCCAATCTTCTCTTCTGTTATCATAATGAACCCCAATCAGTGATGACTTTTTGTGTTTTCTCTTTTCTTCTCATGTGGTCTATCTCTTGGCTTGGGTCTTATCTCTTCAGCTTGAATCTGAAACACACGTTTGCAGGATTGTATTTACAAGAGCTACAGGAGGAAAGAAATACAGACAGATATTCTGCATTTGCATTAGGTGAAGAAGTTCACACAGAGAGGAGGGGGGTGGAGATGTGGTGCATTCAGACATGTATAATAGTAAGCACATGGAAATGGGTTCAGTTGCCATGCATTTTTTCTGCTACTTTATCCACGAAGCATGAGAGAGTATAGGCTTACATCATATTCTTCCACTGTTGAGGATGTGTTCTTCCAGTATCAAATTGCTGCTTCTTTGCAGTCAATGGGCAATAACAGCCGCATATGAATGTCCGTGCAGGCCAGAATCTTATGTGAAGAAAAGAACTTGTTGAGCGGGTGGAGAAAGAGACTCCTCAATTCCAGACCAGATATGTTGATTTCAAAGGAGTTTTCCCACGTGATTCAATTGCGCCAATATCTCAAACTCAGGTGTGCTGCAAAACTTCTTGTCACCCTGCTTGCCACCCTGGTCTTAACATTATTTCAAATTACGGAATCTGTTAGAATTCTGACCACAAAACAATGTTTCTTCTGTAGCATCATATCAACTGAAGTTTGTCAACACAATTTCCATGGCAACTGTTGTTTACTGGCAATCGGGCTAGAAGCAGAATGGGAGATCTCCTCAACCATGTCCTCTTCTCTGTTAAACACCAAAGACAACACGTCTTGCTCCCACTAAGGCCATTGATAATCCTGTCAGCTTTCAAAAGCCACTTTGTGTTTCTGGTGCAGCTGATCAACAATATTTCCATCAACAATTCTGAGTCACACAGAAAACAATTTTGAATCAGTTTTGTGACTTTTGGTAACAAAATGTCTGTAACAAAATTTTATTTTCCTCTTCCTGACCAACTCAACAATGGCATACTGTCTGTGCTACAATTCAGCATTATCATACCAAATGTCAGCTTCAACTCTTGCAGCTTTCATGTACAGGAAGCTTCAAAACTGAAACAGAAAAACTCTGGCATTCCAAGAAGCCATGATTCTGAAAGAGAAACTTAGGATTCCAGGAACTTCAAGTCTGCAAAAAAACTCCGGCATTCCAGGGAGCTACTAATCTGCAACAAAGAAAAGTATAGTATTCTAGGAAAGCCTCAAATCCAAAACAGAAAAAACTCTGGCATTCTGGTGAGAAGTGGCCTCTATCCTAGAGCTCCAGCTAATGCCTCTACCAGAAGAATCCTTCTCCAAGCTAATGGCTGCAGTGACAATACGGCTGGTGGGATCTTGGACCACCATCAACCTCACAAACACTCTTGGAAAAATGCAACTTCAAATGCACATACAGCTTCAACACTTGTTACTCTCATCACTCACACAGCTTCTTCTTCTCACAACAAATCACCAAACTCTAGAAGCTTTTGGCATTTTGTGAAGCACCTCACACCTTTCCCTGATTTCCTGCAACTTCTGTCATCAGCTTTTGTTGCAAGATCTAATGTGTGCTTTCTCGCTGCAATTCAATAAATTCAAATTACAGCTTCAAGCAGAGCTTCTACAGTGATTTATGAGGCAACCAGACTATCTTTGCACACCAGCAAACATTCTCTTGCTGGCATTTCTACCCTGTCATTCCAGCACTCTTCTGTCTTCTCTGGATTGATCTTCTACAGAATAAAATGATCAAACCAAGTTTACTTCAGCAGGTATCAACTACTTGGCAATCATGACATCAAAGTTTGTTGGCGAATCCTTTTCTCAGATGTAGCTCATTGGATGTGACTTCACTGATCTACTTTGTCATTACTGGAAAAGTGCAAAAGGGAACACACCTGCAAGAGTGCACAAAGAGGACCTTCTTCCAACCTCATGAAATCATCACAAAAAAAGGAGCAATCGATCCAGTTTCCCAGAATGATCAAACAGGTGCACTTTCATGTTCATTAATATCATAAAGACAGCAATCCAGTTCTTTATTGAACCAGTTTTCAGGAAGAAACAAGATCATTCCTTCCACCTTTCTATACATCAACATGTACAGTTGCATCCTGTTCCAAGTACTTTGCTTCCATGATCTACTTCATAGCAATGTGAGCTGGGGTAAGCTGTATTATTTACCTGCTTTTTGGCATTGCCTTTTTTCTTATCATAAAATAAGTCACAAGCAAGTACCCACCCACCACACTACTCTCTGCCATCAAGGAAATGTTAAATTGCATGGTTACTTGTGCACAACTTCATGGCCAAGAGCTCCAGGGCAGAGACCAAAACGAGTGTGGCTGATGATAATGAGCACATTAGAGCTCATCAACTGCTACTGAGGGACGACGCACCACCCATCAGCTAAAATCTGTGTCTATTAGATCAAGTGGAGTTCTCCTGTTTTCACATGCAGCAGTGGTAGTCTCATGGCAAGGACCATTACCATTAACAGGAGTATGATTGGCAGAGCTTTCCTCAGAGCTATCTTCGTCTTTTTCCTCCCCAAAATGGTCAAAAAAAGAAGTTCCACTCCATGGCCATTGATCATTCCATTGACCTCTAACAGCAGTTTTTCGCCACTCCTGATCAGCAATCATCTCAGGAGACAGACCCCACTGCACAAGCTCTTCACGAGTATGGTGAACAAGTAAGCTATACTCGCCACCTTTGGCAAGCTGCATTACACGAACCTCACAGTTATGAGGGTTGTTGAGAAGCTCAAATTGCGCTGTTGTCCATTTGAACCATCGCATCAGAAATACACGCATCGTTACTCCATGAGAAACAATGACAAGGTTGAGATCCACTGATTTATAGCCCACATCTCTGTTCAGTCGATTCATGTCAATGTCCCTCCACAGACTTTCCAGAAAACCTGCAACAAGAAAAACAGAACTGGTGGTGACACTCACACCTCTCTCTCTCTGAGAAAACACCAGAGAAATAAATACTGCTATTGCAAAAAGAGCATGAACCATCTCTGAAATGTTGACAAGCTGAGAAACAAGAACGCAGCAAATGACTGTGAAAACAAATGGCAGCACCAGATGTTAGATTTTCCTTGCAAAACACACTGGATCTCTTCATGCTTGTTAAATTAGGGTTTGGGGGGAAGAAGAGCACTTACTTGTGACTCGATCAAAGACATCAGCTGCTGATTCCCCTTCAGGAAAACGGTAGAAGAACCGACCAAAGCGACTTCGAATGCCTTTCACAAGCTTCATCTGTTCCAGCTGCTGGAAGTTTCCAAAGTCCTGCTCTCGGATGCGTGGCTCCTCTCGGACACCCAGGATGTGCTGCTTGTTGAAGGCACGTCCGATTTCCTTAAGAGTGCTGAGCGTGCGCTGGTGCGGCGAAACATAGAAGTGTACACGCCAGTCAGAATTGCCATCTTTCTCGATCAGAGCTCTAATCTCTTCCCCACAAGCTTTGGCCTGCATGATCCCTGCTTCAGTGAGTCGGATCTTCGAATCAGCAATGCAACAGTAGGTGTTGGAATCCACGTTTCCTTGACTCTCTCCATGCCGCACTAGTATTATGCGTGTCGGTCTTCTTCCCCTTCTCTCTTCCGCCATTCATACACTAGAAGCACTGTCGCTCAAATTGCAGCTTTCTTGCCTGGGTGTGACTCCTCCTCCTCGTGGCGCAACTTATCAACTAGATCCCCTCAACTCTTGCCAAATGCTCATAACCGTCGCTGCCACTCCGCTACAACACAAGCTTTTCTGTCTGTCTTCTACTTTTCTCTCTCTGATCGCTTCTTCTGCACGACGCATCAGGAGCATGTCGTATGCAGCTGCTGCTGATGCTGCCGCTCATGTCTTATCAAGATCCGTAAGAAACCAAAGGAAGTTCATTACAAGAATGCGTGTGCTCCTCAACTACTATTATGTCACCTGTCTGTGACGAGATGTTTGCCTCGCGATCTGCAATCTGCCTAAGCGTTTTCCTCTTCTTCTTTTTCTTGTTCTTCTCCTGCAAATCTCAAGATGCAAAATTCTTGTTCTGCCTTCCGATTCTGATTCCGCAAATGAAACGAGGTCGCATCTGCCTCGACCAGATCGAGATCCAATGTTGCCTTTGCCGCTTATGCTTTTGTTGAGAATCCGGCTATTTAAACCAAACAACAGGTGTTGTTGTTGTTGTTGTTGCTCCAAAAGATCGCGAGTTGTTGTCGACAGATGCCTTCAATTCCAGATCAAAAGAGGGTCAGGGACCTTGGAAAGGCGAGATCCTAACAACAAAACAAACAAACAAACAAATCTGGGATAGATAGGGAACAGATGTTGTTGCTCTGGGAAACACAGACGAGAACAACTGCGAAGTGGGGCGCGAAAAAAAAAAAAAAAAAAA
>Ga0116227_10003308_pt1 | contig 36009 bp, 22 predicted proteins | sample S1TSphgellanicum_FD_89693 | JGI IMG/M metagenome (GOLD analysis project Ga0116227, IMG submission 89693) | Host-associated microbial communities from peat moss isolated from Minnesota, USA - S1T2_Fb - Sphagnum magellanicum MG | ecosystem: Host-associated > Plants > Peat moss > Unclassified...
ATAGGAGAGAATTTTAAGGATTTAAAGCACCCTTCTAGTACAATACAAACTCTGAGCAAGTCCATTATGGGGGAAAAAAAAAAAAAGAAAAAAAAAAAATCAATTATCGACCAACACTGGTTCCAACCTGGTACCCGCCCAACACCGGAAAATAAATAAATCAAAGGAAAATAAATAACAATAGTAAGAAATCAATTAATTTTAGGGTACAAGAAGATTCCCTGATTCCCCGAAGCACATTTCTTTGGTTCCCGGGAAGCAAAAGAAACTTTTGTCTGACCGTCGTCTGCACGCTCTCTCTCTCTCTCTCTCTCTCTCTCTCTCTCTCTCTCTCTCTCCAGACACCAGCAGCATCGCCGCAAGCAAAGATTGCTTCTTTTGTTTGGATTGCTTCTTCCTTTCGCGTTCTCCATCGAGACTTATTGTGGACTGGACCTCCTTTTGTGAGTCGTAGTAGAATTGTGTTTTTTTGCAAACAATGTTGCCAATTCCCTTTTGCTTCACGATTCGCAATATGAGCACTGTACAGCACTGATCACCCACCACCACCACCACCACCACCACCCCAGTAGCAGAGCACTGTGCTCTGCTCTGTTTTTTGGCGTTTCTTTTGCACGGTCGCGGTGGATCTCGCTTCTGTAGCTGTAGTAGTATCTGATTGTTTTATTTCCTGATATTTACAGCTTCAATTTCCTTTTAACAAACTGGGTTGGTTGTTTCTGGTTTTTTGTTCTCATCTCCAGAACAACAATTCTGTATTGGGTTGCTGTTGTTGTAAGAGGATAATTACAGTTCTGGTTTGTTGTTGGATGTAGTCTAGATTGGTTTGATTGTTTGAGTTCAAAAATCCTTTTTATTGTTGTTTGCGAAGTACTTGTCGGATTCAAGTCTGTGACCATCGAACTATTGGGATTCAGATCTCTACTTTTATTTTTGGTTTGTTAGAGATAGAGTACCGGGGTGGGGGCGGGGGGATTAGTGACTCAAACTCAGTCTTGACGAGGAGAATTGAATTTTTTGACAAGCAATAGACTACTTCCTTTGTCTGAACTTTTGGAAGTCTACGTGCATTTGGGTATCGCGGAATTCGATTTGTTTGTTGCGTTTAGACATCTCTGTGAAGAGGTTTCTCTGGTGGGAGAATTGGGTCTGCCAAAAAAACAAAACAAAACGAGAACTAGGGGGATCAATCTTTGCCCAAGTGTATGGAAGTCTCTTCAGCAGTTACAGTTGGATTCAACAAGAAACAAGAAGAACAAGTTTATGCATCATCATCGAAGAAGCGTCAACAACAGACTACTTATTTGCTCTTCTTCTTCTTCTTCTGCTGGCTGCCTGTTTGGCTATTCACATTTCACTGGAAGGAAAACCTGATGCCAGAGAGAGTTTTTCTGTTTTCACAAGTCTTCGCCAAGGAGAACAAGCATTTGCAGTTTCTCCAACCAGATAATCATTTCACAGTCACAAGGTACACACTACCACTACTACTACTACACCCACCTCTTAGGGTGCCTGGCATCAACTCTCACTGTTTTTTGTTTTTCAATGTGTTTCTGGTAGTACCAGATCTCCAGTGTTTCCTCATCAGATTCATGTAGTCCAGATTGACATTCGGGAACATTACTACTATAAGATCTTGAATGATTTTCCCATCTTGATTGACATGCTAAAACCCACTTTGTGTGCTAAGAAAGGAAGAAAGATTTGTACTGAATCTGCCTTGGGTCTGCAGGCTGATCAATTGGTTGATGTTTTTAGGAAGTTGCCTATATTGCTGTTGTACAGATGTCTGGAGATGTCAGAAATGTCTTTTGTTTTGAGCAAGGCATTCTGAAGAACTTGCAACAAATTAAGCGACAATTCTTTGTGCATCTCTCTAGAGTTCAGGGACAGCTAAAGAAGAAGAAGAAGAACAGTTCAATGTTGTATGCCATTTGCTTCACAAATTCTTGTAAGCTAATCGTTCCATTTTTACAGGCATAAGTGGCAGGCAGCATGCAGAAGAAATTTCTTGAGAATTTATAGGGAGAGCAGCAGTATCACTCAATGCCACTAATGTGCTGGTGACTTTGGATTTCAATACCTACTGCAACAACAACAACAATAACTGCAAACCTCATTTCCAGTGTGCTGTACTGCTCTCTGAGGTACTAAGACATGATCTCATTGAATAATTTGGCCACAAGGACTGGAGTGACCCCAATGTGAGGTACCAAGAAGAAGGGAAGCATGTTAGGTGGTGGGTTTTTTTTCCATGTATTTCCTAGTAATGTTGGAAGTGAAACCAGCAAAAAATCTTATTGTGGGTTTGCCTACTTCAACTGTGAACCCAGATCATTCAAAATCGACCCAAGTCATGAAGTCATTGTATTGTGAAGGAAGTCATATTATTCAGAATTCTAAGAGGTCATTCTGCTGTAGCTACATCATCATCAGAAGTAAAAAAACTCACTAGAGAGAAGGATGATAGTCAAATACATGTCAGGTCTTGGCTGAGAGTGAATGCTGGCAATATGCTGCTATTCCCATTGAAAATGAAAAAAACCCTAAAGGGAATGAATAATCAAAGCAGGAATTGGATTCTATTGCAAACTAAATTTAGAAGAAGACTACTATTGCTTGCAACTATTACAGAAGTACTTCATTCCTCAAGTGCTCACATAAATTGTTAGTATTGCTGATTCTGCTGTAATTTGAGGCACAGATTATGTGCATGGAGAGTGTTTCTGGAGCTGGTACTTTTTCTCTCAGAATGAAGTAATATCTTAAAGAGCCAAAACTGTTATGTATGGCCTTGGATCAGGGTTTCACAAGTAGGAATATCTGTGCAACTCAAAAAACTGGCAGACCTGGAGAAATTAGCCATGGGCTCCGAATTCCAGTACGTACCATTACCCATGGCACCACCACTATCAAATGTGGCACCTGCTACTACTCCCAGCTTGGGAAATTTCAACTCCCAAATCTTTGAGGAGCTGCCAGTGGCTGAGGTTGTTGAAGTTTCCCAGTCAAAGAGGAATGATATGAGTCTGGCCTCCCAGCTTGTGTACACAATTGAGTGCAAGTATCGGCAATTCACATGGCAGCTCAAGAGACGGGCAGCAGAGGTTCTCCTCCTCCATCTTGCACTTAAAAAGCGGGCCTTACTTGAGGAGCTTCAAGAAAAGAAGGAACTCCTCAAGGAGTGGATGCACAGTCTTGGACTTGGAGATGAACAGTTGGGTGTCAATGTCGCCCTCCAGCCGCAAGTTTCTGATGAAGAAGGTACTGATGAAATCAGCCAGTTCTCCTCAAAGACAGGTATTCCTGCAAGAGCTGTTTTGCCAGTGATGAGACCTGCCTTTGGCTGGCTGCCAACAATCTCTCAAAGAGCCACATCTGCTATGCAAAACTACCTCAATTATTTCCTTGCAAGCATTGAACTTGTGAACACGAGAGAGGTGTGCTGCTTTCTTGAAGTAAGCAAACTGTCTTTCACTCCAGAGTATGGGCCAAAGCTTCGAGAAGGCTATCTGATGGTTTGTCATCTTTCAAGAATTCCATCAGATGATGATGAGAGCCCATCATGCTGCTCTAGCTTCTGGATCTCTTGTCGGTGTTGGTTAAGCCCAAACTGGCAGCGAGTTTGGGTGGTCTTGAAACCTGGGTTTCTGGCATTACTTGCAGATCCTATGAATGTCAAAGTCTTAGACACGATCGTGTTTGATGTTTTACCACCAATGCCAGGGAGAGATGCTGCAGCAGACATAATTGGGTCAAGATCTCTTGCAACTGTTGCAAAGGAGAAAAATCCACTGCGATTCAGCTTCACTGTCCAATGTGGAAATCGGGCTGTCAGGATGTGGACATCTTGGGCAGCAGGAGCCCACAATTGGGTCATGGCAATAAATGATGCTGCACTGGAGCCATCTGCTGAAGGCTGGTGTTACCCTCACCGCTTCCAATCATTTGCTCCAGAAAGGGGGCGCACCCATGATGGGAGTGAAGCTCAATGGTTCATTGATGGAAAAGCAGCATTTGATGCCATGGCTACGGCAATTGAGGATGCAGAAACTGAAATTTTCATTACTGGATGGTGGCTAAGTCCAGAGCTTTACCTTCGGCGCCCTTTCAAGGAGAATGAAGCTTCTCGTTTGGACCACCTTTTGCAAGCAAAGGCCAAAATGGGGATCAAGATTTACATCCTCTTGTACAAGGAAGTATCAATGGCCCTGAAGATCAACAGCAATTACTCCAAGCAGCGGCTTCTTGCGCTTCATGAAAACATCAAAGTGCTTCGATGGCCAAATCATTTCTCATCTGGTGTGTACCTATGGTCACACCATGAGAAACTTGTGATTGTGGACAATTATGTTTGTTTCCTGGGGGGCTTGGATATGTGTTTTGGGAGGTACGACGATCCCACACATCCAGTGTGTGATAGCCCTTCCACAATCTGGCCAGGGAGGGACTACTACAATCCCAGGGAGTCGGAACCTGATTCATGGGAGGAACCAATGAAGGATGAACTTGACAGGAATAAGCTTCCAAGAATGCCATGGCATGATGTGCAGTGTGCAATTTGGGGCCCTCCATGCCGTGACATTGCCAGGCATTTTGTGCAACGGTGGAACTACGCCAAACAAAGCAAGGCTCCAAACCAACAAACAATTCCATTGCTCTTACCACACCAACACATGGTCATTCCACATTACCGAACAGGCCAGGAAGAAGCCAAATCCAAGATGAATTCCATCCAGCAGCAGGCTTCTCAAAAAAAGTTAGCCTCATCCTATGATGACATTCCATCGAGAGGGATGAGGAACACTTTTGATGGGGTATTGAAGGATTTTGTTGGGATCTCAGCGTTGCAAGGGAGTGGAAGAAGAGTAATTCCATATGACCCAATTCCTAGGAAGTTGTCGTCAGCCATGATTGAAACTCCAATTAAGCAGATTCACTCTGTGGAGGAGATTGAGAAGCAAAAACCTCCTAGGGAGGAATTGTTAAGGGATGAGGAGCCAACGAAAGATACTACCAAAGTTCAACAGTGCTTTGACTCAGATGGAGTACGTGATCAGCAAATCTTGGAAACAGGTCCTCGATCACAATGCAAAATTCAAGTGATCCGCAGTGTAAGCCACTGGTCAGCAAGTACAAGCCAGCCAGAGGAACGAAGCATTGAAGCAGCCTATTGCGAACTGATTGAGAAGGCAGAGTATTTCATCTACATTGAAAACCAATTCTTTATTTCAGGTCTAGATGGTGATGAGACAATTCAAAACCGTGTCTCACAAGCTCTTTATGCACGGATTGTGAGGGCGTACAACGAGGGTTTGGTTTTCCGTGTGATTGTGGTCATACCATTATTGCCTGCATTCCCAGGAGGGTTGGATGAGGTTGGTGCAGGATCTGTTCGATTCATAATGCACTGGCAGTATCGCACCATTTGTCATGGGAAGCATTCCCTGCTAGAAAAGCTCAAGGAAACGCTAGGATCTCAGAGAGTGGAAGATTACATCTCGTTTTATGGGCTTCGAAATCATGGTCAGCTACACAAAGATGGGCCATGGGCAACAAGCCTAGTGTATGTCCACAGCAAACTCATGATAGTGGACGACCGATTTGTGTTAACTGGATCTGCAAATATCAATGATCGGAGCCTGTTAGGTTCTCGAGACTCAGAAATTGGGGTGGTTCTTGAGGATCTTGAACAAATGGAATCAAGGATGGATGGTAAACCATGGAGTGTGGGCCCATTTGCACACTCATTACGTGTAAGCTTGTGGGGAGAGCATCTCGGGTTGCAACACTCAGAACTGGATTGCATCAAAGACCCAATCTGTGACACAACATTCAAGGACATTTGGATGTCAAGAGCAAGAAACAACACCAGAATTTATGAGATGGTTTTTGAGTGCATCCCAACTGACACAATTCACTCCAAACTTGCCTTGCGACAAGCTATGGCACATCGAAAACAAAAGGTGGGTGGTCACACTACTATTGATCTCGGCATTGCTCCACAAATCTCCAATGAAAAAGTTAATACTAACTCAGATGGAGGACATGAAGCCCAATTACATGCAGTTCATGGGCATTTGGTGAATTTTCCCCTCAATTTCATGGTTGAAGAAGATTTGCAACCTGATTTCAAAGAAACTGAATTTTACACATGTCCTCAAATTTACTCGTGATCAGATTATTAATCTTGGGTCATCTGGAGATCTATTGTTTCTTCACAATGCACTCCTATTAGGATAAAACTCTATTGTGGAAGTGATCTGTCCTCGTTTTGTACAATATGTTTGCATTGCATTAGTAATGCATAGAAACCAACTTTCAGTTGGGAATTATGATTACTCCAGAAGGCGAGATTCATCAGGGATGAAGCATCTTGCACAATTGCAAAATGATTAGATATGTATGATTCTTATGGAAACAAACTACAATTTAGTAGATTCATCTTTTCATAGTTGGTCTATACAATAGACTGACTTTTAAATAGTTGAAATAAGTAATTTGCATAGGTAGTTTGGTCTATTGTTTTCATCCATATGCTTGTTTGCTTGGTTAATCATTCACAAGCATTTTGCCTCCAAAACACTCTTGGCACAAACAACTAAAGCACAGAAAAATCAATCAAAAAATTGGAAAGTAAAATGAAAAGTGATTCAAAAGCAAAAAAATCTAGAAACACAACTCAAAAGTGAGTGAAGCCATAGGAAGAAAAAAATGTTCCTAAAAAGAATGTTTCACGAAGATGAAGATAAGATCACAATAAATAGCTAGCTACCCTTAAAGAAAAGAGAGAAAAATGAAACCTCTTAAAAACCATAGGAAATGACTAACATAAGTGAATATCATGTATGACTTTATTTTTATACATACCCAAAACTTAGGGAGGATGCAAAAGTAGAAAAAAAAAACCAAAGTACAAGCAAGTGACTACTAGCTAGGGGTTAGAGAATCAAGGAGAGATTTTTTAAAAAATTAACTTGTCTACCAACAACCTACAACAAGTTAGCAATGCAGATGGGGGGTGGGGGGCGAGTCTTGAAGTGAGGGAAGTCAAGAAATAACTAAGCCTATCACTACTACTCAACTTAAATTGGAGAATGCTTACATTTTTTTTAATGTTATGGATACTTTCTAGTAGAAACAAGTAACAAGGATTAAAAGGGTACAACCATGTAACCCTTTTAGGCTCCAAATAGCATTGGCACAATCATGTAAGAAAACATTTGCTTGTTTATGTAAACAACCAAAAACATCAATCATAAAAAGGAGGAATTGATTAGTAGGGTGTTGATCATAATAATTCCTTTCTTTTGTTTGAACTACTCCTAATGCTACAAAACCTCGAATTGAACATGATAAAAAAAGTAAATATGCTTGTGTTGGGTTAGGTATGACAACATTGGTTAAAGTATGAACCTCATTTTTGGCAAGCACAATGTCAATTCGTGAGTGAGAAAAATTGAATGTTGATGAAAAAAGAACATGCAACTATTCTCATATGACATGGAAATCTACTTATTAGGCAATGGAGGGAAAGGTATCTTGAATTACATCATCATTTCAGTGTGTTCATTACTATGGGTGCATCACAAGAAATGGACACCCATTAGGTCTTTCACTTGTGTGTACACATTGGGAAATGCTTGCAATTCAAGGGTATAGGGCAGGCTATGGGTACCTTGATATTGTAAGTTAATGGCAGGAGGGTATCTGGCTGCAGTGTTCCTTCAGGGAAATTACGCAATGCATGGACCAATTTTTCAAATGGTAGCTTCACCCGCCACCCCCAAACCTCCTTCTTGAGTCCACTTCAAAAAAATTTATGCCTAATCACAAGAGAAGAAATTGACTTTGTGGGTAGTTCATAAAACAATAAGAGGTTCACTATAATAGACCAATAGAAGATCTTACACACAAATAAAATTGGAGGAAAATATTTAGTTGAGAAACAGGAAATAGAACTGAAGTTGAATTCTTTCCTACCAATGTTCAAAATGTCATCTGGTGAACTATCTTCATGACCAGTTATTGAGCTTTAAGTAACTACCAAGAATGGAATCTCAAAAGCTAATCGTCAGTGTAGACATATTATTTTCCTTCCCATAATAAGTGAAGCCTCCAACCCATAATCAATTAGATTAGAGTCAAGAAACAAACCAAATCATCCTCACAATATCTGAATAGTGCCAACGCAACTTGGAAAACAATTAACACACCCCGCATTAGAAAGTACCCATCTGTTTTCATCAATTTTCTCCCCCAAATTGACATAGGTTATGAAAGCCAAGTGCAACATCACATCCAACATAATGCATTGTGAATAGATGGAATTATTCATAAAATATTATTCATTACTACCCTAATACCTCAAACCTACTGCCTATAACCTCCTACCAAAACAAGGCATGAGATGATAAGGAGGTGCAACAAACAACCTTAGCAAGGAAGACATCCCAAATCCAAAGAGCCAGTGAGAAAGGGAAGGAGTACGAAAAAACAATGATGAACCATTGGCTGGCATACATGCTTGGATTGATCATCTCTTTTTCAAAATGTTCCCCAACTCGTGGCACTAACTCTCTCACCAACCTCTCAAATTGGAATAGGTAATGCTGAACGAATGGTAGACCCATCTGAACCCAAGAATAAACAGGAGTGGGGCAAATAGATTCCATAGGCTCCACCATATAACTTAATCAACAAATTGTGAGTTTTTTATCTGTTCTGACGAGCACACCAATCCCCTTGCCAAACAACTTTTGTTTGCACTAGAAGTTTACGACAACAAACCATGTGCCTATCATCATTTGGTCTTCACCTGAGCAAAAAGAGTTGGAGAACAACTCTTTTGTTTATCTAATCTTTTGAAGGACCTTACCAAGACACCCTCCATGGGTGCATGTAGAACACCCTTCAACAAAGCCATTAGTAACCAAAAAGCATCTTCCTTGCTCATCTACAATAAATATCTTTCATAAGCATCTTCCTCGTTCATGTACAATAAAGCAACCTTGCAAGAAATCCCATTCCATGTTCAAACTAACACTTGTTGTCAATAAACCTCAACTTCCAATACTAGACGCCAACTATTTTTACTTAACATTATGGTGCACTTCCATATAGAATTGAAGGGAAACCTTTGCAAAAACACTTTCAAATGACTATTCTCTCAATTCTAGCAAAAGCAAAACAAACACAACAAGCATGTGGTCATAACCTTGTGAGTGTCACTCACCAAGTATCAGACCATTACCTTCATCACAAATGGCAACGACTAGCTGCAATTCTTCCCCATTGACTACATGAGCCCCCAACAATGGATGTGTGTACAATAATCTAAACATAATTTCAGACAAATAATTATGAAAAAATCTATGTCCTGAATTTTTGGAAAGCAAGCATTTCACTCAATCATGATGTTGGCTAGGACTCAAGGGACATTATGGTCCACTTTTCATCTAGTTCAATAGACATATTTCTGACTTGAAGTTCTCACCATCTTGATTACAATGCAAAAATTGCACACAAACAGTCTAGTTACAACCAAAGAAATAATAAATACTTGTCTCATGAACCTCAACAAAAAAGTTGAACTATTGAAAGTGGACAAAATCTTTTCAGCTCTAAGTTAAAATGGGGAACTCCAAAGACTCTTCAGTAGTCCAATAAGGAATAAAGAGAAAGACCTAGACATAGCCCACATCTCGATCATATACTGCATATGCCTTGAGGATGTTATAGAGAAAACATTGCCCAAGCCCATGTTTCTGTTGGAAAAAAAACATGTGATGGAAATGTTTGTGAAATATCCCTGATTATATCCAGTTTAGCAGCTAAAGTTTCGTACAACACTAGTTGTTGCCAGACAAATCAGTTTGATGAGCATCGTGTTGAATTCTAAGTGCAAAACCCCTTGCTCTGCTTTGATCCCTTGACCCTCCTTACAACATTAAAAAAACATGATGCATTCAAAATCTAACCTATATCTCTTGTCATTGCATGCAAGCAAAGTTTGCATAAACATTGTAATTTCTATGTTGGAATTAGTGCAATTTACCAATAATGCAAAAAGTCCACAAAAAATAAGTACCTCATACACTCCTTGATTCATGAGCAGTAAGTCATAGTTGCCTGAATCAAGTTGCCACACTAGGCCTCATAGACAGTCAAGGATGCCCTTGTACACACAACGTTTTACAACCTGTGATTTTTTACACACGTAGTGTTTCCAATCTCTGCCCCCAACTCCAATCATTCTCTGTCATTTTCGCAATATTGAGTCCTTTTTGTCAAGACCTCAATGCTATGAGAGAATATAGAAAAAAACCCTAAAAAAACATTTTGAAGTAACTATTATGTTAATTCAAAAAAATTAAAACTAACAAAACAAAATGCATGTGGCCACATCCATAAGAATATCATTGATGAAGTGTCAGACCATCACTTCTGTCAAGTATTCAAAACAACCCTTCACTGTTAAACAAATGCATCTAATAATTGGTTCCAAACAAATGTTGAATAACCTCCAACTTCATATTTCACACTCCTCCAGAACTTGAATTTATTTTTGGGTCTGTGTGAAAAAGGAGGTGTGTACAAATGCAATACCAGTACAAAAAAGTCCAAAGATGCCTTCAAAACTTCACAGCATCACAGTTCCCCAATAGAATATCATGACTTTGAATTAGGGCTTTCCAGCTATGTTTTGCTTCTAAATCACGTAAATATTCAACAATATAACTAAAAAATTGCTCACATCGCCATCAAACTTGAAAAAAAAAATGATCATAAGTACTAAAAAATCCTTGATATTAAAAAGAAACAACCTAAAAAGAATTGAGATGAGAGATGGCATCAATAATAACCTTAATTTTAGCTCTGACACCAAAAACGCTACAAATGAAACACAAACGTTTCTTTTCCAAATTGTGGTTGGACCTTGTTGGAGACTTTAGCAAGGTTGGATTTCATAGAGTCAAATCTCTCACGAGGATGTTGCACTATGGGAACTAGAGTTGGATTAAATTCCATTGTTATCAACTACTGTCACCTCTTAACCTCAGTTTCACTACTCTCATTGTTCATCATCTGCAACCGCCTAAACTATCCTTGCTTCACATCCTAGAAAGCAAAATTAGGCACAAGACCAGAAGCCGAATGCAATTCTTCAAGACATGAAACAAGGAATAATTTGTAGGAATTTGTCCATTGTTCCAATGAGATGATGATGCTCTAAGAAAACCCTAAAAAATTCTCCTACTTTCTTTACATACGTACGTATGGACATGTTCAGTATACCTACAATAAATACGTATGTACATGATGAGTATACATAGAATATGTATACGATCTTTCTTGCCCCTGCCTGCAAGGGAGAGATTGGGTTATTGGGCTCCAGGTTCTTTAAGTATTAACTTCTCCTTATTGACTTGTCCAAATAAGGAGTTTGGCAATAAGTTTTTTTTTTAAATTTTTTATCACAAACCTACTTTTGTGCAAAAGACAAGAGGATTTTGAACCTACCTAAAGTGAAATGATTAATTTTGGACTTTTGTAGAATTATTTTTCATATAATTTTTTTAAAATCATAGATTGCACCCTAAATATAACAATAGCCTTCCTGGTGAAATGTGCACTTAACATCCTATGTTTTTATTTTCATGACCTTAATAAAAATAGACAACTTGTTTTAAAAAGTTATATCACATGTGCCAAGGTGCAAAGTAAACATTGTTAAATACAAGTGAACATTGATTAAATGCAATTGATTTTATAGGCAAATTCAAAATAAGCATTTTAAAATCATGACACAACACACATTTAACACTACCCCAAATTACATCCATAAATATGTGAATGGTGATTATGATATGATTGAAAGTGCTTAAAAAATTGTTACAATTCATCCTTAACTTCACCCCAAAATACATGCATAAACATGTGAACTATGACCTTGATGTGAGTGAAAATGATTTAGAAATTGTTGCAATTCATCCCCAACTTTGTTTTTGATGCAATGTTGTTTTTAATAACACTTTGCATTGACGTCAATTCCGTTCTAGCTCCACTTTTCTTGCTCACATAAGCAAAAATGGCAACAAGTAACTTAGTTGCAAAGCCTCAATGTCACTATTTTGTTTATTGAGATCATGATTTATTGAATATGCAAAAGCAACCATAGTGCCAACATGGAACTTTTGGACCTTTTAGGTTTTCTATTTTGTTGTTTCAACCATGGAATAAACTAGGTGATTTTTTTGCTCATAGTTTGTGATGAGACCATTTCTTCATGTTGTGTATTATTTTTTGACCTTTGAGACATGAGATTTCACCAATTACAAATAAGGATTTCAAATGTCTCCTAATTATAGATGCTTTCAAAGGCATTGAAGATAGGGTAAACAATAGAGAGGTTACATTCTAATCAATATTAGTCAATGATCTTCAATTATTCTTGCAAGTCTCTTAGTTATATAAATTCTACCTTGTAATCATACCTTGACATCCAATAGTTGAATGTATGGCTAACTAAATTGAAATGAAAATTTCACAAAATAAATGATGGGCTAGTTCAAACTTGTAAACATTAAGTTAGAATTTGAAAGACTCCAAAACATTGAAGCATATTTTGCATACTTGGAAAGGCTTTGAACATGTATATGATCAAAGTTTAAAACTGTCTAGAATAGGTTCCCTCAACAATAAGGTACAATTTGCTCTTTGCCCTATTTTGAGTGGTGGTATGAAGCCACTACAGGTGTTGGTTTAGGGTATAATGACATTATTAGGTGCCTCTACCTTCAAATTTTATGGCTAGTAGTTCACTTTCACACAAATGAAAGTGAGTCACCTCAATAAGACTTTAGATCATGATCTATTTCTAAAAAAGATTATGTGACTATTTTCTTGTCAAAAATTACATTGTTATGGCTTAAATTACAATGAAACACCACCAAACCTTGGAAATACACTACCCTCCACTCTTCCATTTTAGACTTGTTGAGGGAAAAAAAAACACTTAAAATAATCAAAAGTTTAAAATCATAAATGTATAACAAAACATAAAACACAATAAAGAGGGATCAAAATCTTTAAGACCAAAAATTGGAGACAAAATCAAAACACCTAAACAAACCAAAAGCTTGAAAAAACAAAAATTGAAGACAAAATAAAAACACTTAGACAAACCAAAAGTTTGAAAGATCAAAAGTTTGTGACAAAAACACAAAACATGGAAAGGGACCAAAATATAAATGAAAAAATCAATGGCATCATAAAAATTCAAAGCAACAAAACTTTAAAACTAGACCTTGAAATAATATTTTGAGCCATTGGTACGATTCTATTCCTTTTTTCACATATTAACATTACTAATTGGGTTTGGTCAAGGTTTGCATCAAACTTTCTTCTATTAGAGCAATTCCAACTTGTTGTAAAATTGATTATCAACTTACTTTGGTAACCAACTTATAATTGGGACTAAAAAACCAACAATAAACCTTAAACTCGCCAAAAAAGTAAAAAATTCAATTAAAATTGTAGTGTAGTTTGGAGGGCCTCCCCAAACACAAATTTTCACTCTTTGATATTTCTCATATTTTTCTTGAAGGTGTGGGAAAATACATGTAATATCCCTAAATACAAAAGAGTTGTTATAAGGTGATCTACAACATTCATTTTAATGCATCTAGGTTCTCCTTATAATAATGCACTTCAATTTTTGTGAAGGGGGAGGCACTAATAACAATGCCTCCCCCTATATATAAAGATTTGACCCAAAATTTTTGTCTATTTTGGGTGGGCTTTATAAAGTGTAATTTCCCCCCCAATTTGCAAGAATGGCATTACACTATTGACTAAGATGTAATAAATTTGACTAGGAATTTTGTTTTCATTCCTTAAAAGAATTTGTTTCTTTTCCTTTTCTTTTCCTTGGACCTTTTACATCTCTTCTCCCACAAGCCATGTATGTAAAAGCTTTAGTGCGCAAATCATTGGACTCCCACACTATGTTATGTGTCCCTTCTTCACCTTCAAACTACCTCCATCCCTCATGGCTTTTGAAGTTGATATAAAAAAATGTGGCCATGAATATCTAGGCTCTCCCAATGTAAAGAAATTTTGGGCTAGGTTTTAATGTTGGGTAAAGCTTGAAGAAAAGGGATGCACATAAATACGATACCTATGTTTTACCCTACATGTAAAGACTTCCCCTTTATTTTAACACTAAAAGGGTGGGTCTTATAAATAAAATCTTTCCTTTTAAAACACACTTTAAGGGATTTAAAGAAAACCCCCTTTTAATTATAAATATGTGTTAAAGAGTAGGCCACCCATGGTGACTATGGTCCCCAACAAGTCATTGGATGAACCTAGGGGTGCTTTGGAAACTAAAATCTACCCTACACTACCCACTTTCTAACATTAAAGACAAGTATCCCACTACTAAAACATAGTGGGTAATGTGGGGAAATACAAAAATTATGTATAACATGCAAGGAGTTCACAAAATTGATCACTTACACAATCAACAAGGCATGCTTATTCGACCATATTAATGAAGTTGAAACAACCTTAATAACCCCCATTTGATTTTAACAAAATTATAATTTTCCATTCTTTTTGCTTATTTGAGTTTTTTTAATACATTATCCTTCACCTACCCACCCCTTCATCACCTACAAAAATTGAAAAAACATGTTACACTTTCATTCACCCTTTCATTGGCCATAGAAAAAACTAAACAAAATGCCCCACCCATTCATCTACCCTTTCATCAGCTAAAAAAATTACATATAAACAAGCTTGGTCTTTACATAACATAATGCCACAATATTCAAATGTTACCCTAAACATTTAATTTGGTTCCACATTTCAAGGAATATTCATCACTTGTGTCATGTGAACAAGGGTTTTGTTTTCATTTTTCTGGTGTAGCATCATTGGCAAGCGGCCCAAGGAAGATTTAACATCAATTGTCAACATTTTTTCAAATATTGTCCAAATCGAAAAAAATTAACAAAAAAATTCCACCCAATTAAAACAATGGTCAAATTAGGCAAACCTCTTTTCCCCCAAAAACTAATATCAAAAAATATTTTTAAAATGGAATTTACAACAAGATATTTCTATTTTTTGGTCACCAAATTACAAAATTTCCCCACAAAAATAATTTTTTTTGTTTTAGGACCATGAGTTCATTTGTTGGTGATTTCATGAAAGATGAAGGAAATATGTCCTATTTTAAGTGTTGATATTTTGGATTCATCACATATCTTAAATTAGATTGTAAGATTCAACATAATTCATTTAGAAACTAGATGTTGAAATTCTTAAAAAATTCCAATGGCAAAGTTGTTGAAAGTGTAATTTTTTTCAAGTCACATATACATTTGGGAAAATTTGATATTATTCATACTACTTGTAGGCATGAAAATTCACAAAAAAAATTATGTAAAATTAAATCTGAAAATGAATGGATGAACTAATAATCTTAAATGAAAGTATGCATCAAATTACAATGCACGTTACCAAATCCCTACAAATTCATGATTTTCAAATAATTCTTCTAAGAACTTCTTGGTCTTCAAGGTCTTTATCACATACATTATGAGTGATTATCATCAATAAATAAAAAAATTATTGTTTAATTCCATGGCTTTTGCTCAAAAATCCTTTTGTAATGTCTTCAACAATCCACATTTTCCCAAACCTTTAACAATCACGTCAATTTGACATGACCGTTTTTCCAAGACTCAAAAAGCCAAGTAAATAAAATTTCACGCAAAGTTCCAATGGAAAGATCAAGATGGATTTCATTATGCCCATTGTCTATTTGTTTTTTGATGGATAATGCTTGAAATCTATTTTGAATCCACAATAGACTAGCCTTTAAAGTATAACATGGAGCAATTTTGCCTTTAGGATTTATGAATTTAAAAAGTAAATTCATTTCTTCTTTTAAAAATATCTTTTGTTATTCAATATCAACAACATGCATTACATTATCTACTCAAAATGTGTGCAAACTGATTGAAAATGCAAAGCTTCACAAAACCAGAATCAACAAGTATGTTATATTCAAAGAATACTAGAATTGTTGCCAATTTCAAGGGGCTTTGTGATAGTGAACAAGGATGAATTGCAAATTGTACACGCTTGATGTTGTATTGTGTTTAAAGGTTCATATGTTATTATGTGAACATCCCTTGTTGATTAATATCCATTTTAACATGTGATTTCTCTAGCAAAAAAATAGATACTCCATGGGAGAGACTTACCTTGGATGGGAGTTTTATAATGTCGGACACCAACATTGAAGGCAATTTCTAGCAAGGAAAAAGAGGTTCAATGGCTTGAAGATAGGAATGTTCATCACCAATTACCTTGAATGAAACATGACCTACATTGTTGCCATAGTAAAACCCCAATTTTCTTTCACATTGTTATAAAAATTATACATTTCTTGTGCTAAGATTATATTAGGGTCTTCAAATCCAAATTTTTACATTGTTGTGATAATTATAAGTGTTAAAAAGCCTTGATAAAAAAGGTGAAAGTATTAGTTTCACCTACTAAAAAAGGTGTTGGTTTACTTCAATTATATTAAGCCTACTCTATTGATTAAATATTAAAAGGAAGACACCAATGAAAAAGGAGCCTATCAAAGATTTCATTGGCTTGAAGGGGTTATTTAATTTATATTAATCTATAAGCACAATTTTGGTTATGAAAAATGTAATAACTATTTTCTTCATCTTCAAGAACATAAATTTTCATCCTATACAACACTTGTTAGCATAATATTTCCAAATCAAACATATCATATTTCAAAAATGTCAAACATGTATATTAATCGCAAAATTCTTACTAAAGACCCAATTGATTTGCTTCTAGTCCTCAAAATATTCCCAAAGCATTGACATCAATCTTTTATTGAACTAAAAGCTTTAAATATGTAAGGTTGATGTTATACAATTAATGTTTTCCACTCATGTTTAATTTTTTCAACTTTATCATCTAGTTTTTATAAGTAAATCATGTTGCATAAGATGCACATGCCTTCATCCCTCCTTCACTAGTAGATATTCCAACCATTTACATTTCATGTACTTCAATGCATTTGTTCAATGTTCAACGTACATGTAATGGTTGGATTTCAAACTCTTGTAAGTTGCAACAAATTATGCATCAAATTCAATTTAATCATACATCAACACCTTTTTTGTATTTCCAAAACAAATTTTGTTCTCATTTTAAAGTTTTGTTCAAGACCTTGTGTGCTTTGAAGGAAGAGACATGAAATTTCCATGAGTTAGCAACCTATAACAAATGAAAAACATAATTTGGGATGATACATTCTACTTTATTTATTGTGATAATAGTTACAATTGATGTCATACCTAGGGGTGAAAAATCACACAAGAAATTTATGGTTGGGATGAGAACTTTCTTTATAATAAAATCCTTCATGTTTTGATAACAAAAATTGTCTATACTCAAAGAACATAGGTGTTAAGATACCAACGCAATGTAGTGTTAAAGCATAATTATATGGCAAAGATCCAACTTGATAGATAAACATTGGTGTTATTCAACATATGGCTCATAAAAAGAACACATTTATTTCTTATGAAGTTTTGAACACAAGTCAAATGGTTACTTAGGAAATGGTATTACACATCAAATTTATGGCTATGGAAATATTTCTATTATGTTAAATAATGGAGGAAGAAAGCAAATTCCCAAAGAACTCCATGTATTTGGTTTAATGGTTTTTTTACCATTATTTTTTTGATTTAGATCATGGAAAGTTAATTATTAAAAGAGGTTGTTGCACTTTAACAAGTGCAAACTGAGCTAATATTGTTAATTGTGTGCTTGAGAATGACCTATACATTGAATTAAACACTTTAATGTGAATCAACAATTATCCATGGTACATCTATTTGTGAAGGAAGGTAGTTTGTTTATAGTCTCTTTGGAAAGCTCTCAAGGAGGAGGGGTGCATCAGCTTGGTTCCATGGCATTTGGACTTGTGGTGTAAAAGTTTTTAAATATTAAATAACTTTTTCACAAAAAATTAAATTAAATCTTAACAAAAGTTTTTAGAGGAATTGGGAGGTGCCTTTGGTGTTGTTAGAAAGATATCGATGATTAGGATTTTTAAATAAATATTTCATAAGGATTTGGACTAAAGATGTAGGAAGTATTGAAATTTAGGTGATTTTCGTCACTAAAAATTCAAATAAATTCCAAAAAACTAGGTTTTGGAAAGAAAAATCAGTTGAAAACTTGGTCAAACTTGCAAGTCTATCATTCAATTCAATTATGGGGAATTGGGAAATGAGTTCATACTTGGGCCAATGGCACATGCCACACTAGTATATGTAGTTGTTGAATTGAATATTAAAGTTGATTTATGGCACCATAGGTTTCACCATATCAATCAAAATTGAATGAAATAATTATAAGATAGAAATGTGGTTGGAGGATTAAAACCTTATGATATAAAGACCTTATTAATTTCTATGTAAAGCTTATTTGTTAGGTAAACAACACAGAGAAAAGTTCTTTAATGAAAGAGGAATGTGAGGTAATGATCTACTAGGTATTGTCCATTCAAATATATGTGAATCGATATAAATAACATGTAATGGGTCAAAATACTTTGTAACTTTTATATATGATGAATAGATGATCTTTTTAGGTATCTATTTTTTAATTTTCTTAAACATACATATCAAATGTTTGATATTTTCAAGATATATAAACAATTGTCACAAAGAAAATTGTCAAAATAAATTAAATTTTAGGAATGTATAATAAAAGAGAATATGTTCCACATATACAATAATACATAAATAATATATATAACAATATATAAATTTCCAATTTTAATCAATTTTGCCAAAATGAAACATCCAATTCACTAGAAGAAAAACTATGGTTTGCACTAATTTTTCAACTAAATTTTTTTATTTGTAATTACATTTTAGTTGCAAATGACATTGTTTAGAAAGTAATTACAAATGACATTTAGTAGTTGCAAAAGTTGGTTGTAAATAAAAATAATTCTTCTAGTGATTCCATACACTTAACAAAATGGGGTTGTAGAGAGTAAATACATGATTCTAATGGATGTTGTAACTTTTATGTTGCACAAGTTTGGTATTTCTAATTCCTATGGGGACGAGGCTTTGTTGACAAGAAACTATTTTTAGAATAGGATTCCTACAAAGGCGCTTGATGATACAAATATTCATATTGATTTATGGATTGGTGTAAAACCAAAGTTAAATTCATTTGAAAATGTTTAAATGTACTTTTCTATTGTGCAAAAGGATTTAAGGAAGAAATTAATCCTTGATACAATTGAATATATACTTTTTGGCTATAATTTAAAAAAACAAGCCTATAGATATTTATTGAAATTGTTGAACAATTTACCATTATTATCTCTAGAGATGTGGTCTTTGAAGAAATGAATTATAGTCTAGAATATGAGCATTCAATTGAACAAAATGAAACAAATTTAAATGAATTGTTATTTAATACATTCTTTAAATAATCCTTTTACTAGTTTAACCCCCTTCTAACTTGATAGTACAACATATTAGTACACAACAAATAGAACCAAAAATATAGACTACAACTTAATTATACCACACTTGAGTTTGGATTCAATGGGAGAAATTGAAAAGTTTTATAACATTCATCACATATCACCTAATATAGAATAAACATGCAATATCCATAAAGACCATTTAGAAATATTGTTAAACCAAACAGATTGATCACATAGATTGAGGGAAAGAAGCCATCTACCTCAAGAAAATCCAAACAAAGGCACTAATTGTAAAACATTATAAGAGGGAGCCAATTGCATATCTTTATTTAAACTTGATGTAACTCATTGAAAAGTGGCTATTGAATTTACATTGCATTTAATATACAAGAATAAAACTTGCATACATTAACAACACTATCAAACAATAAATAAATGATGAATTATAAGTGAATTTTCAAACCCAAGTTAAAATTTGAAGGAAGCATTAAAGATATAAACTTCATTTAGTAGCAAGAGGTTTCACACAAGTCGAGGGTGTACATTGTAGTGATATCTTTTCATTGGTTGTAAAACTTTTTTCTATTCATGTTATTATTATTTTAATTGATCAACTTGATTTAAAAGTCCATCAATTGAATGTTAAAACAAGATTTGTACATGGAGTATTATAAGAGAATATATATATCAATATGCTTGAAGGGTTAAACAAAAAACAAATTCACAAAAAATGTGCAAGATCTAAAAAGCTTTATACAACTTAAGTATTATTCCATGGCTTGGTACTAATGGATGGACTCATGTGTAATCTCTATTGGGTGTATAAGAAATGGTGTTGATTTTAATCTTTACATGATGAAGCAAGAAGGAAAGTTTACTACGATTGTTCTTTACATTGATAATATAATGCTAGTAAACAATGCCATATTCCTATTACAACAAATGAGGAAGAGTCTTGAATTTGAATTTGAAATGATAAACTTAAAATATATTCGTTTTTGTATTGGAATTCAAATGATTAGAAATTAAGAAGATGATTGGATTAGAATGTCATAGAATAATGTCTATTATAAATTTTACATAAATTTGGAATGACATATTGCAAATTTATATGTACCATAGGTGAGATTAATGTGAAGTTAAACAAAGATGGTTGTCCTCAAAAACAAGAGGAAAAAAATTAAAAGGAGTTTTGTACTTACAAGTTGTTAGATGTCTTATGTATGCATTTGTTTGTATTCAATTGGACTATCCATTCACAATCTACAAAACTCGCTTGGTCTAATTCTTTGTGAATCTTGGTGCAAGCATTGGCAAGTTGTTAAAAGAGTATTAAGGCCCACTTTAGACGAGGGTCTAGGGTCTAATTTCCTAGGAACCAATTTGGACTGATTTGAAGCAAATTGAATCTTGGAGTTGGATTGTACCTTGGTCCTTAGCCTGATTTTTTGTTTTCAAAATTAGGAGTTCTCCTTTTAACACTATTTTTTTTTGGTCTGACCCAATTAATTTTCCTTACATGTGCCATATACGTTTAGCTACTATAAGGTCCCCACTCCTTAATTTAGGAAAGTTACTGGTATTGAGGTTTGTGAAATTGCACTCCTAAAATCTTATTTTGCTAGAAGACATCGCGAACTCTATTTTCCTAAAGGCATTTTGCCACTTTTTGGTCTTGGAGCCTCATCTAAAGGCCTTGGGATCAATTTAAAACTTTCAATCAATAAGATTGCTTGAATTCATTGGTCGCTAGACCTTGGATCCTTATCTAAAGTTTCCTTAAGATACATTAAATGTACATTAAATAATACATTTGAATATGCAAAATCAAAAGATAATTATTTTTTATGGTTATATTAATGTTAATTAGGGCAACAATCCTAACATAAGAAGATCAACATCTTGACATATTATTATTATTTTGTTGTTAAAGGCATTATAAGTTGGACGGGCAAACAACAATAGTCGATTGCATTATCAAGTACAAAATCAAAATATATGACAATGTCAATGAACAATAATGTTATTAGCAAACCTTAAATTTCATTTTAAAGATAAACATATCAACATACAATATCACTTCATAAGAGAAGAAGTTCAAATGAAGGAAAGAAATTTTAGTTACATTTGTACTACATAAGACAATGAACTTTTCAATGAAAAGCTTTAGGAAGTGGAAGCATAAACATTGTTATGATCTTGTGGGGTTGAGAGTTTAACCCATGGAGATGTAGGAACAAGACAAAAAAACGTGATTTAAAACCTAGTTTAGGTTTAATGAGGGTATAACAAATGAGAAACCTAGTTTAGGTTTAGTGAAAGTATAATGAATGAGAAACCTAATTTAAGATAATAAAATTTACTTAATTCATTATAATGGTATTTAGAATTGATGTTGGATACAAGAGTTCAAGGGTGAAAAGAATTTGTGTGTCTTCTATGGTCAGGAGGACTTTCTTCATGTAATAATAATAAAGTTTTAATGTCTATATTCATAGAACATAAGTCCTAAGATTCTAACACAAACTAGGCAACCAAGATTGATTGGAGATCAAAGATGGTTCAAGAATTTGACAAACCTATTTTCATCATGTAAAGATATTATGTTCATTTTTTATCCATAATATTTTTTTATTTTAATAAAAACATGAAGATTAAAAAATATACATATTTAAAAACAAATTGTAGAAAGATGAAATTTCTTAAGATGATTAACATTTTTGAAGGAGGTAGCAATTTTTTTTTTACTTTTTATTTTTTGAATCCTTCATAATGCTTATCATACCATATACCACCACTTGGTTTAATATCATGAATGCCTTAATATAATCACATGTTGGTATCCAAAGTTCAAACCTTATGTTGTATTCCTTGAAACACCTTAAATTTTAGTAATTCCCCAATGTTCTCATATATGGATTATTGTTTATTTTAGGAATTATTTTATGCAACCAAAATGGCAATCATCCATAGGAACATCTAGAAAAAGTGGTAATTATCTCAAGGATATTTAGCCAAATTTAGCTATAAACCATATATGAAATATAATTTTTTAATCATCACTTATATTTTTGGTTACACATGAAAAATCAAATATAGAAAACTTGGTGATTGAAACCCTTAAAGTCATGTCAATTTTTGATTTGGCTTGTTTTGGTGAAATTTCACTATAAACAAAAGGTTGATATGCACCATTCCCCAATTTGTCCATGTATTTCACATTTGTATAAAATTTTATTTGAATATTCTTTAGCATATTATGTTGCCTTGTTTTAGATTACTATTGTGTGGTTGAACTTAGGTTTATGCATGTATTTGTTATAATTGTTATGGTTTTCATCATGCACATTGGGAATTATTTGGTCATGGTAATGCATGTGTCATGAATGACATCCCATAACCTACCCTAACATAGGTCATTAAAAATATATTAAGATATTTCTAATTAATTAAAAAATCATTTAATTTAGCATGTATGAAACCTTTAATTTACACTGTAGGACCCAAACAAATATAGAGGTAATCCCCTCCCATTACTTTTAATGTGTTCAACTTTAATTTGAGGTATGACTTTATGTTTTAAGGCTCACACCTACTCTTTTAATCTTGAATTTGCCTAGTCCATAGTGATTTTTGACAAGTTACTATGATAGATTGAGATTGATTGATTGATTGATTTGCTTCTCAAATTTACATTGGTTTCAATGTCTAAACTATGTTTTAAAGCATTGGTTGTAGTCCTTAATAAGTGCTTTTGGGCACTTTATACTTATTGTATTCATTTGAAATGTATTGTAATGTTATATTTCAAACATTCTCAACATTTACTAATTAGTTTGCCATTTCAAAACATGTAAAAATAAATATTGGTTATGCTTGAAGTGGGATGTGTTATTTTGATTGCACATTTAGGTTTTTTCTATTTATTTCTTGTTTCAAATTTTTTTGGAATATTTTTGTGCATATTTGGTGACCTTATCGTAGCTTAGGGTGTGGTCACATTAATAGGAGCCACAACAAGTGTAAACAATATTTGTTTTTTCATGTTTTAGTGACACTAAGTACTCTCAACAAACTATATGGGCAAATGTTTTTCAACAATTAACAACCTTTTGCTTCCAAAGAAATTCCATCCTATAAAACAATGCAAGGGTATGGATAATACCACCCATAGAAAGGGGGAAAATAACATGATGAACATTGACATCAATGCACTAAACAACAATGACAATATTTGATAAAGTTGACAAACATGATCAACACTTGTAAGAACATGACAACCCCCAAGAACATGATGAGCACTAGGAATACAACAAGAACTAAAAACACAACAAGCGTTTGCATCAACATGACAAGCACTAGCAAACGATCGACACTAACAACATAATGAACACTTGCAACAACATGAGGCACACCAACAACACAATGAACAATAATGACAACAAAAATAGTAAACAACACGATGAACAAAAAAAAACATACTTGAAAAACAAGAAACACAATGGACAATGTGACAAGAAATACACATATAATCTTGTTTCCATTGTGAAAGAAGTGACACTTCTTTAACCTTAAACCTTGCCTCTATCTTAAGACCCTAAACCCTAATTGACCTTAAACTCCCTATTCTTAAACCCTTGAGAAGCAAACTTGGAGATTGTTCATAAAACTTACTAAATATCAAATTTTTAATTTTTTAAAAAAAAATCAATTCTTAATGAAGAAGGTATCTCAAATTTGATATCCCAAAACCCAGGTGTCAACTCAAGTTGCACCTTTAGTGATACCCAGCCAATTCTTTGGCTGAAAATTGTATAAGAACCAGGTTAGTTTTAAACTAGGGTTTGGTACCCACCTGGCACTGGTATAATATTGACTCACCTAGAACATGCCATCTTCTATTCACAATGGGAAATCACCCTAAAAATAAACCATATTTTTTTGTCCTATTGTTAAGGATGTTGTAGTGAATGAAATAGGAAGGATTTGGCCTAGATCTTGGTGCCTTCAGTCCTTTCGAAATGTAAAAGTGTAATGACAAATCCATAGGAACTTGCGAGTTGTAGATGGTTTAATATATCCATACTACAAGAAGTTGGAACCAAGATCTCAGCACAAATTTTCAGCTCACAAATTACTTGGCTTCATCTTGGCCTTGGTGCATAGCCTATAATACCATAATTTAAATGGTGCCACCCAAACAGGTCTTGCTAGATTTTGCGAAACATCTTGAATGTCAGCCCCAGCATTTTCCAACCACACCCACTACCTGTGTCCATGCAAAATCTGCCTCTGGATGTCACTTTTCTGTGTGGGGATGGCCATTGGATGTCTAAACCTTGAAGAATGGTAGAACACTTGTGCGCAAGGCTTGAATGAAACAAAAGAATAAATCAAACCTCCCACACAAATGAGCTTTCACCACCATTGGTTCTCTACTCCAGATTCCAACAAAGAGTTGGCTGCAAAGTGCTCTTTTACTTGCAAGGGCGAATGGGAGGTGGTTGAGAGGCCATATACTCAATTCCATTGAGGAGCCCACTTTTTTCCTTCGCCATACTAGGGTAAGGGTTGTCAACCACCCAGGTGGCATAACCCAAAAGTACCCATACATAATATTTGCTTGGATTGGTTTCTTTAGGTGGGTATGGAAAAGTGTAGGGCTAGGACCCAGAGAAGGGCTGTTCTGGGAATTAGGGCCTCGCATGAGACAGATATCTTTAATTCATTTGAGAGGAGAAGAGGCACCTTATTGTAAGAGGTTCATCGACTTGAGCAGAGCCTTGTTAAGTGTCATCCTCTATTGGGCCAGAATTTTTACTAAAGATATGGCACCATCCACATACACTAGAAAAACTCTTGAGTTTCTTCACATTTTGCTTAAATACATTGTGGTGACTTGTAGCATCAAATCAAGTTTTTCTCCTACTTTTGACTATGGTTTGTGCTTTTGTGCTGCTTGTTCATATGTTTTGTGGAGTTCTGGTTCCAAAGGAACTAGCAACAAACATTGGATTTGGTGTGTGAATGCAAACTATATGTATTATGCCTTGCCCCTTTTTGTTTTATGAGAGAAGACAATACCTAACATATGACAGGATCCTATTACCATTCAATAACTGCATGGTTCACACTTTTAAATTCTAAGCATGGTATTGGCTCGTGTAGGGTAATGCTTGAGGAGCAGGGAGTTCCAGCAAGAACCACCCCTGAGGCAAGAGCTGAGGGCAGTTGTTTTTGGAACTCCTTGCTCCAAGGGAATTACCTGGCATAAAGCACACATGCCCAAAAAAGAAAATTACTTTTGTGTTGGGGTGATTCCTTGGCCAGGTATCACAGGAAAAAAAGTGAAAAAATGACGCCGGGTTTTTATGCTTTGCAACATAGCCTCTAGCTACACTAGGAAATTTGGCCTAATGCTTTGCAAAGAGGTGAAATGAATATATAATGATAACCAAATGGTTTTGAATGTTCCACATCTCTTTTGAAAGGTTATCTTACCATTATATGTGTGTGTGTGCATGTATGCACGCTCCAACATTGCAACCATACATAGCCCACCTTTGAGATTAGGTGATAGGCATCAATTGGTAGGATGATGAGTCCAGCCACACCAGCAAGTTCAGCTAGTATCAAATGTCTTACACCATAAAAGCATGAAGCATGAATTGAAATACGCACCTTCTCATGATTCACATATGCATTAATATTGAATAAAGTTGTTGTACCCACCCCAAGAATAGACCCCATGTATCATGTATGGTATATAACATTTCATTTGTAAATTTGGAATAGGCTTACCAACTCAATCATTTGTTGTGGCATATAGAATGGAGCAAGTATGAAAAGAAGATTCTTTCTTCCCTCTCCTTGAAACAAGATATCACCAGAACAAAAAAATCAAAGTTACATGTAAGGTAAGGTACCTACGTGGGGACATTCTCAAAATAAAGGGTCTATGACAAGGAGGTCATGATCCACACAATGTGAATGAGCTTTACCCATGGTAAAGCACAAGACAAATGTTATCATGAACCTAAACATACATAGGTCTCCAGGTGTAAGAGGGGTCGAGTTTTTACATCCATTCCTTAAAAGCTGGAAGGATCTTACACCTCTAAGAGCATCTCCAGCCATACTCAGTATGTGACCCTGCGAAAATATTTTTCACACCCTAGTTTAGTTCCTTTGCAACCCCACCCATAAAACTGAAACTGGGACAGCAAATAGGTGGGAGACAACTAATAGCAAACCACCTGGATGAATCATTATGATGGGCCAATCAGAAACACTGAGCAGCAATTAGTTCATATTTATTACACTCTTTTCTGCAGGTGTGGAGCGCTGCTGAGCCTTTCACCAGCCACGGCAACATGTGCAATTATTCAGCATAGGTTGGATTTTCTTCATCCAATTTTACTGTGCAGGATCACATACGGAGCCCCGCTGGAGATGCTCTACGCAGGCATAAGATATCTCCTTTTTTCTTTTTTTTTGCTCCAAGGAATATTCATGGATAAGGTGCCCTTGAAATACATTAAGAAATCTCTTGGAGTGCTCTACGTGTATGGGAATGACTGTGTCTTACAATCCCACCAAGAAAAGTTTTGTCCCTCCATGATGACTGACTTTTTGTGGTGCAAAAAGAAATAGAAATGAGAATCTCTTCCTCCAACTCATCAAGGATGGACCACTACTGTCTAGGCTTTAGATCTTGGCCAATTGAAAGGACTCCCTTTACAATTGAGAAAGGGGGCATATTCCCATGCACTAGATTCACTCTCATTGTTGCTTGAACCATACATTGGGCATTTGTCGGATTGCCCTCCATTATGTTATATGGGTGTTTAGATGTCAATTGCACAAGTATACCTATACAATTCCTACAATAGAACCGACCCCCACTGTAGACCAGGTTTGTCAAAGGAAGAGCTTCTCAATAATAGTAAGAGCATCTCCACCCACACCTTTTATTTGGGCTTCTACCAATATATATCACATACAATATTAAATGTTAATTATTTCCCCATCCTTACCCATAAGCATGAAAAATTGGATACTATAAAGTGTGAGACTATTTAAATGCCATCACTCGAGCCAATCATTATGATTAGCCAATAAAAAGTTGTCATTTTCTTTTATTGGCCCATTTGAAATCCAAACTCAGTTTCATGCTATTTAAAAGTTATACGCCAGGGCACATATGAGGATGTTCAAATTTCATTTTGTGGAATTTTTACCCAACGTGATGTCAATTCTAGCTACACCAAAAAAAAAATTGAGTTTTTTGGGAAAATTATATTGAACATGAGTGATTAATGCTGGGAACAAACGGAAGGTATCAAAAAGAATGTATTCAAGTTATTGGGAACATTAGACTTCAATAAGTTTAATGGAATTTACAGAGAACAAATTGGGGGAAAACAACAGTGGAGCATTTGTCAGCTATCAATCACTCTCTCTCTTTTAGAAAAGAAAAAAGAATCTGGGCTTTTTCAAATCATAAATTATAATCACTCATTTCATTGAATATTCCTAGCCAAGTTCAGTCCCACTTCTTTTTCTTTTTTTCTTTTTCTGTGTGTGTTGGGTATTGACAACTCTGGCAACAGCCTAAACCCTAACCGTCTGGGTAGTAGCTTGATGTCCTCACAGAGCATGAGGAAAAGGGTGTGTCCAGTTGGGAATTTGAACTCCCAACAGCCTGGCTGTGCAGCCTTACCCCTTAGCCACTAGAGTAGCTGAAAGTCCTTTCCAGTCCCACTTTTTGCCAAGGGCATCAGCAACATGATAGGTAATATCTATCATGATCATATCATATCTTCTTCTTGTATTAAAAAAGTGGTCAAATTTGAGTGAGGAGCAAAGCGCAAAGCAGGCAAGCTTAAAAATTAGGCATCCTTGATTTTGTTATACAAATTTTAGCCCTCCAAAAATGATAATTTTTTGTGTGTGGAAAACAGTAAATGAGTCATGATTCATCTTGCATTTAACCTATGACTTCACACCTTTTGTGCTTCATTGCTGGATCTAGAATACTAGAATGAGGGAGAAATGCAATTTTCTACCCTAAGCTGCACTAGGTGCTCTGACCTGATAGTACATTTGGACTCTTTTAACTAACTTTCTAAAGACCCTAAAAGTTCCCATGTTAGAGCATCTCCATCATTTGCAGGAAATGCCCCTCACCAATAACTTGCAGGAGCTGCGTCTGTTTTGAGCAGGCAATCACCCCCATTGTTGTATCCATCCGTCATAAGTATTGTTTGGGTCAGGAAGAAATGCCTTTGCAGGCTTGATATCATGATGAAATTCAACACCATTAAATAATTTTGCTAGCATTGTTTTGTATCTCAATGCACTTTGAGAACATGATCCATGGCAATAATATGAGCATCCAAGACTTTGGCAACCAATAAGAAGAGGAACATAAGCTTTGTTGCTTCTTTTACCACGTGAAAAAAACATGGTTAGAATGCCTTTTCAATTCCATATCTATCTATTCCATTCATGTTGCATTTGAGCTCATCTTCATTGTTGTCACTCAAGCTCCTCACCAATCCATCGAGGTGTGCAACTAAAAGCACAAAGAGAGGACATACTACAAAGCATAAAGAAAGGTGTGTAGGTGAAAGTTCAGAGAGATTTGTAGCCAGAGCAGACTTGGGAGAGGTGTGCAATGAAAATCTAAAGAGAAAGTCTATTGAGTAATTTTGTATTGGAGCACACTTGAAAGGAGTTGGGAATTATGAAAGACGACACTCTAGCTATATGCCTTTTCAATCCCATATCTATCTACCTTACATAGTGGGAGAAAGGAAATGTGTTAGGTCCAACTATGCATTGACAACCTACACAATGGTGTCAAGCCCACAATGCAATTTTGTTTGCCAATTGCATGGTGGAAATGCTCAAAGTGACTATTTACATAACCTTTGAAGAGGCCTGAAAATTTACCAATGTCAGTTTGGTCTATAGGCTTGTGTATGGTATAACATCCTTAGCAAGCTTCCTATTAATCTTGTACAAGTTGAAGTAATACTAGCCTTTCATTACTATGAACATGGTAGGGAGATGAAGTACTATTATCCTTGTACTAGTTTTCTATTGGTCTCAACATAGGTATATACTCCCTTCATACCAACCAACAAATAGTCTTGCTTCTTTGGGCTTGGAGTCCAACAATAAGTGCAAAGCTCTTGTGAGTGCACTAATAGCCCTTTAGAATAGAATGCTCAATTTCATCAAGAAGCACTTGGAAAACATGACCCCCCAAAGTAAGAGGGTTTGTAATGTGAAAAAAATCTACCCTAAACACTTGACCCCTATCTTTGATGCATTTTACACCTTATCATTGAATAGTATAAATTTGACACATGGGCAACATGTCTCCCATTACCAAAATGGATGCAAAAACTAACATCTCTTTTATGTATTAGCATTCACATCATTTTAATAGCTCAAATCTTACCCAAAAAAATTGGCACAAGGATCTATGGTCAAGGGGGTCACTAGAGTTGAATGAAACCTAGATTTTGAATATGGATTAGGGTTGCTAGATAATGGTCATGATTTAGTTTCCCCCACTCCTCCCAGTCTATTCATTCTTGTAGTCCACCTGTACTTTCTTTTTCACTAATCAAGGATAATATATATATACCATAGTACAAGGGCACCCACCTTTTAGCACATGCTTGTCAAAGAATTAATAAATTTTCAAATTTTCATTTCAAATAATAAAATATTCTCAAATATTCCAGAAAAATATCATTTTCCTTCACAAAAGATTGCTCTCTGAGAAAAGTAAAAAATAAAAATTTCAGCATTTCTAAAAACAATATAGTTTATGCAAAAGCAGCCAAGGTATTAAAATACACATATTGATATGTACATGCAGGATGGCTATCAAACTATCCTGTCATTACAACATTGCTGCAAATTATGGACCTAGCAAATTATTTCCTCCTTTTTGCTTTTGGGTGTTGTCTCGGCTTTGAACTCTGGTCCTCTCTTTGTGTTCCTCTCCCTTTCCCTTCTGGATTGGTGCTTTTTGTTTTATTAATTGATTTGTTATGTTACTTATTAACACGATAATGTAATTAGGTTTCCTCAGGGCTATGGTGAAAATGAAAGATCTTTTCATGATTTCCCGGCTGCTGTGATTATCTGATCCTTCCTTCCAGAATAAAGGCAATTGTTTATTCACTTTGAAAAACAAATGGACAAAATCATCAAGAATGAGACTCCAAAGTCCATAGACAATGGACATTCCTCAAGGAGAAACCCTCAAACATGAAGAAAAAGCTGAAGCCCATTCATATTAACTTAAATTGAGTTGTGTTACGCTGATATTGGCTTTTGAATATACAAGCATGGTAGGATGTTCCGCTCCAAAAAATGTTAATATATTGTAATAAATACCTAACATCTAAGGCAAAAACAACTTTTAACCAAAGAGGAAGTAGCCTAAGGTGTAAAACCATTAGCATTTTTTTTCTTTTGTATTTTCAGATTGCTCCCCAGTCTGAATGTGTCCTGTTTGACTTTCTCTGACTTACCTATGATTTACCTTTGTTTTACTGGATCTTTCAAAATTTGAAAGACTCAGTACAACTTATATTGGGCCTTTCGGATTTCAAAAGATCCAGGTTTATGATTAGTCACTTAAAAATAAACAAGAAAAAAATACCATTTCTTTACATATTGGAAGGCTCCGCTATTATTGGGGCCTTCCAAATTTTCAACCTCCCTCAGCTTATTGGTCTGGAGGATCTCAAATCCAAAAGGGCCCCATAGCAGGACCTTCTCCTATACTTAACTTATTTGTTGGGGTCAGATTCTTGACCTACCTCATGGATGAGTTTCCTTGCCAGCTCCTTGACAAAAAGCTTCTGTTGTGTGGGGGTGGGGGGGGAATTGCAGTTCTCAGTGCATTCAAAGTAATTCGGTGAACAAAGTGTTTGGGTGAAGTGTAGAAAGTTGGAACTAGTGTTGGGTGGTTATTAGAAATGGCATATCATCCTGATTCTCAAAAAGGTGAATAACTAGTTCCGACATATACATAGCTGTGGTTCTCAAAAAAATCTAGCTGATTCTCAAATATAATCATGGTTCTCAACAAGTCTAAGAACCAATCAAATAACCTTCTACAAACTGCTGGTTATTTGTGGGTTCTTTCATAAAACTAGTCAATTCCTTGAGCGTTTTTGGTAAAAGATGGATCGGAGGTTCTTTTATTATGAAAAAGTTCAAAAAGCTGGAAGCATAAGTCTTTCTATTCCAATTTTGATCCTAGAAACTGGCAAGCAGAAGTTCTTTGCTTTTTAATCTTTTTATAAAAAACTGAAAATATCAGAGTGCTTTTAAAAAATCAAATTAGTCCACCCAAAAATAGTGCTTTTTAAAAAAATTGTAAAGATGTTACAGCCCACCTAAGATAGTAGGGGCCTGTCTTAGACATATAATGCTAATTAATGCTGGGGATCCTGGCCAATGGACCTACTTGAGGATTTTGAGAACAAAAACCCTGCAAAGCCCAATATTGGTGGAAACTAGATACTACATACATGTCAAAGAGCTTACATAATAAAGACAGTTTCTAAAACACCTTGTGAAAAAAAGGACATGTCTGTGGCCTCATGGTACCTTTTACACACACACACATCACTCGCTCTCTCTTGTAACTGTTATGTCAAAATAGTGCTGCTGTAAAACAAGTGGCCATATTGGCAAGTTGGGTGCTACTTGTGGCGATGTTGTAAGCACCCAACCTACCAATATCATCACATTTGTTCTTGAATAGTCAAGCCTCGCAATTTACCATATTATCAAAAGGAGGTAGGGTACATTTGCAACATATCTTACTTCACATCAACTGATTTTTATTCCAATTCATCCAATGAAGACTGTTATAATTAATTCCCCATCCTCTTCCATAAATAAGAAAAAAGTTGAACAATAAAAAATGGAATACCGTTTGAATGCCACCACTTGGACCAATCACTATGGCTACCCAATCAGAAGCACTCATTTCTCTTTTATTTACCCTTTTTTTAATGTATCTTTGTGAATAATTACAGGTACAAATCCTGTTTCACTTTTAAAGACTATAGTACTTCATCCAAAATGTTGTATATAGCTCGCAAAGACCTGCACTGATTTTTCTAGAGTAATCAGAGAGCTCCTTACAGAGCATAAGTTTGGAATGCCCCTCAATTTTTCTTTGTTCTTTTTTGTGATACCTGTCAAGTACCCTCTGGGTATCACAGGAAAACCAATTAAATTTTTTTTTGTCACAGGTCTTTGCAGTCTGTAGAAGCCCTTGGCCAGGGGCTTCACCAGAATGGGGCTCACGGTTTGCCTTGGCTACACCTCACCTCGTGCAGGCGCTTATTTTGGTAAAGCCTGTGGCCCAGGGCTTTACCCTACACATTACACTGCTGTTGGATGGAGTCAGATGGAGATGTTCTAGATTACAACAGAACAGGAGACATATTATAAATGCCAATTGATGAAGTTGTTGACAATTGAAGGTTTTTATATTTTGATTGGGCTTAGGTAATGAGTTCAAATTTTGAAATAAGGCACAATTGCAGAGCTCTGGGCCCTTGTTGAGTGCAAATATACTACACAAAGAACCAGAAGAATTTGTTGGCCTTGCCTACCAAGGCAAAGATATTGTGTTTAGATTCATTATAGAGTATAGTAGCTTAAGGGATTTTGGCCCCCTAGGTAATAATAGGTCTATTTTTATATGAGGATTTTTGAAAGATGAAATTTTGCTTGTATTGAAATTTGAGATTAGTTATAGAGTTATGATGTCTTGGAGGATTTTGGTTCCTTTAGAGGATTTTCTTGAAGATTATATTTTTGCATGGTGAAATATTTGAATTTCCACTTCTTCTTTTGCATTAAGATACTTTTTAATGTAAATGGCAAGGCCACAGTGTGACACACCCCTTGTTTAGTGTTTGTGGAGGGTGTTTCAACCTCAGTAAAATTCACCCCTTGGTAGGGGCTGGCTTTTACAAACAAAATCACAGTTGTTTAAATTTCTTCTTCATCTTTACATTGGGTAAGGATTAAGGACCTTGAATTGGGATGTTCTGGGAATTTGGGTTCTGCTTGGCTCCCATGTTGCACCAAGCCCTCATTCCCCAAACAGCCATGTTCCAGGTCCTTCAGTGTAATGCTCTCTGAGCGATGCTTGCAGCTTGTTTTGTTTGAAACTTGTAGGTCCTGAATGTCTTCATCTGTACATCAAAAGTAACACTTATTTACTGCAGTGCTGTGCATAGGTGGCATGAGCCTAAAGGTTCTTACAATGCATACATATTTTGTCAACAGACTGAAACCCTGGTTGCTTATGTTGGGTTCCTGAAGGTGAGTGCACTCATCCATATCTAACTCAACACAAACCAGTTCAATTTCATTTGCAATAACTTCCTAGTTTGAAACCCACCCAATTTCCTTCAACAATTTTCACTTCACATTCAAAATGGGATTTTGTAACAGAATTGGTTTTGTAACTCTTGATTTTGTAGAGCCATGAAATATTATATGTGCACTCAGAATTAAAAGAAAATACAAGGAAAAGTTTTGAAATGGAAAATACATGCATTTAGTGGAAAATTCGTTTGATAAGAATGGAAACAGGAAAAGCTTAATACCATCAAAGAAATTCATGGATCTGTCACAACCATTTTGTATGTAGGTAGCTAAAAAATAATCAACAAAAAGGCTTACTCTTATTCATGGAATGGTCCAAATTGACCCTATTATTTTTCAACTTCCTTAGCCAATCCCTTGTTTGATTTCATCATCCTAGTTCGGACCTTTGTAACTATACGGGCAAGGGTTATAGTATTTGTTTACGGAAAGCCCTCCCTGAAATTCTCCATTGTGTTTGGAAGGTGCCTTACAGAGTGCAATTTCTGTGTGTGGGTCAGGCCTGCCTACACTTGTACAGGGGGCATTTCGAAGAAATGAAATACCTGCTTACACAAGTTGCTGACGTCTTACAATCTGGGCCATTCAGATTTTCACATCAACGATCTGATTTTAGGTCGGTTAATGCGCTTGGAGCAGGGCTTACCTGAGATAAGAGCCTGCCCTTGGCTGCTGGCTTGAGAAGGGGGACCTTTTTCCAGGAATGCCCTGCTTCTTGGTCATTTGCCTACACTAATATACAGAGGGTGTTGAACAGGCTCGTGTGTAGGTGTGAAGAAAAATTTGTTACAGGCAATGAAATTGCTGGATTGGGCAGCAGTTGGAATTTGTTTTCTTAGTTATTTTGAGTGAACTAAAAACAGCTTTTTTTAAAAAATATTCGTAAAGTAGGTCCACTTGCGAGGATCCCCAAAATTATTTAGCATTAAATGATGACTCTCTTAGGTGAGATGTAGAAGCACTTTTACAAAAGTGCTGCTACAAATTGCAACCTAGGAAATTCATAGGTTTAGATGTGATTAATTAAAGTATTTGTATTTCAGAAAATGATTTAAAATCCTTAAAAATCACAAACTTTCACCATGAAATGGCAGCAACATGCTTTTAGAATCTGTCTAAATTATAATAAAAACTAGTTTAAAAAATGCTACCAAAATAAAATCAGAGTCCACACATTGTAAATTTGGAGATTTTTGGGGAAGTTTTTGGAATCCTGTGATAAAATATTCTCTTTTAAAATATGTATATTTTTCACATTTTGGCAACATTTTGCACCCCCAAAAATGCTGGGAGAACCCAGCTGAGTGACAGGCTGAAATGAGCTGGGTTTGGCCAATCACAATGATCTGATGTAATCGGCACTCAAGAGAGATTCTGTCACATCATTAGGAAATGTGTAGACTATTTGCTAGACCTCCGTCATCTCATACTCCGTGCATGGATGATAACTAGACACATATTGCCCTGGCCGAGACCATCCTATTCAGTCATGTTTCCAGGCTTTTTTCCTAAGTGGGACAGGCAGCCATCAGCTGGTTCAAATTTTGGTGCGCTCAGTTTCACTTGTAATGTGAATTGACCATGGAGAACAACACTTGTGATGTGAATTGCTGTGACAGAAAACCGGTTGTTCTTTGGAACAAGCTCAGGTTCTCACCTAATGGAATACTGTGCCTCATTCTATCAGTATCCCTGTGTTTGTTCCGACATGGAATGGCCCTTACACATAGTGCCTATGTTGAGAGGGACATATATAAAAGACAAGATGTTCAAGATTCTAAGTTGGAATGACAATTTGGGTTTATGCAATGTTCAATTCCTTAGTTCTTCTATCATTTTTCCTATTTCTGGGTTTGGTAAATAGACTTTCTTTCTTTCTTTCTTTCTTTTAATTTAACGTCAATACTCGGACCAGAGAGATCCATTTGACGACAATTACAAAGTTGACTTGATCAAAACACTCCTATTGTCTAGGCAAGAAACTAAGTACAAAG
>Ga0116227_10003310_pt1 | contig 35998 bp, 32 predicted proteins | sample S1TSphgellanicum_FD_89693 | JGI IMG/M metagenome (GOLD analysis project Ga0116227, IMG submission 89693) | Host-associated microbial communities from peat moss isolated from Minnesota, USA - S1T2_Fb - Sphagnum magellanicum MG | ecosystem: Host-associated > Plants > Peat moss > Unclassified...
CTATCGGTGCAATCTGCCTATCCCGCCAGCACAGCAGTAACTGTCTCGTGACGAAATTCTCCGACAGCCGGGTAGTGGTCGCCAAACCCTTGTGCACAGCCGGTGGCGAGCATGGTGCGGCGTGCTGCGTCGTCGTCGATGCCGCCCGCAATCGGCACCATGTCAAGCGCCTGCGCCATCGCGGTGATTGCCCGGCACGAACGCAACGCCGCTGTACCCGGGCTTGCTGCGACTACCAACGCCCGGTCGATCTGCAGACCCCAGATGGGCAATCGCGGCAGCTTGGCCAGGGAGCTGGCCCCACGGCCCACCTCATCGATGACCAGCAGCGCGCCGCACTCCGCGATCGTTCCGAGCGTGCGCTCCGGCCGGTGCAGCGTTGCGAGCGTGCGCTCGGCGATCCGCAGCTCGAGGCGGCTGGATGCCAGCTCGTTCGCGGGCAGCAAACGGCGACAGTGCCGCGCCAGCTTGCCCGACGTGATGTGCTGGCGCAGTGGGCCGAAAGATACCGGCACTTCGCCGTAACGCCCGCGCAGCGCCGCGAGGTCTGCGGCCAATCGCGTGAGCGCCGCCTGCGAGACCGCCGTCGCGAGTCCGGTGGCGTCAGCGATCGGCAGGAAATTTGCCGGCGGTATCTCTCCTTGCAACGGATGCGTCCAGCGCATGTAGGCCTGGATTGCCGTAACGCGCGCGCTCGACAGATCGTGGCGCAGTACATACCGCAGACCAATTTGGCCCGCGTCGACGGCCGTGCGCAGTTCCCGCGCAATATCGAGGCGTGCCACCGGGAGCATGCGCAGCGTGTCGGAATAGAACTTGACCGAGCCGCTCCCCCAGCGTCGCGACTCGAGCAGGGCCGCGCTAGCGTGTTCGAGCAGCACGGATGGCCGCGAGCCGTCCTGTCCAAGAATGGAAATGCCCGCGCACGGCGCCAGGCGAAAATTGAGGTCGCCGACCTGAATGGGGCGCGCGATCGCCTCACAGAGCGAGACGACGATGGCGTGAACACGCTCGCGATCGACGCTGCCGTCGATAACCACCCCCAACACATCTTCCCCGAGCTGGCCGACGTGCCAAGACGCGTCCGTCTGACTGGGTTCGCTTGCGGGCAACGCACGCAGTACTTCGGTGATGACGCCCTCGCTAATCGAGAAGTCGATCAGATTGCCGATATCGTTGACGCCGCCGAGGAAAATCATGCCGACCGCCAGCGGCCGCTCGCGCAGCGCGGCATCTGCGACAGAGGCCTGCAGGCGACGCATGAAACTGCCCCGCTCGGCTGATACGGAAGCAATTGCAGCGCCGGCGACGCGGCTGATGACACAGAGCGCGCGGCGCGGCCCCTGTGCATTGAGCCGCGCCTGATAGGTGGCGCCCTCGACCAAGAACTCGGCTTCGCAAGCCTCGCGGGTGGCAAGGCTCCGTTGCACCAAACGCCCGATGATCGTCGCCACCTCGGGGTCGAGCGCTTGCTCGAGACGCCGCCCGGCGAGACTCTGGGCGTCACGCAGGAATGGCATCTTGCACGCGCCGAGCTGGTGGGTGATGAGTCCGTCCCGCCGCACGAACATCACGATATCGGGCAACGCATGGATCAGCGAATCGTCGCTCATCCGGGCCGCGGCCGTTGCATGCTGCGCAGGTCGTCCACCGTGTCATGCGGGCTCCAGGGTCGGCGCCGCACGATCAGAAAGCCGCCTTGTTCCAGTTCGGCATGGTTTGCCGCGAGCGACGCCGCGATCGAAGGCAACTCGGCGGCCTTCTCGGTGCCGCTCCACCCGAGCCAGGTGTTGCGTTGGCGCTTGGCTTCATAGAGCGCGGCGTCGGCGAAGCTCAATGACTGTTCCCAGCCAGCCAGGTGCGGGTGCCCGGGGATGAAGGGCACGGTGGCGAAACCGATGGAGCAACTGGTGCGCGATACCACTCGGTTGCCCACCCGGAAGATCTGCTTGGCGACCGATGCTCTGACCCGTTCCGCGAGCACGCTCGCCATTTCCAGATCAGCATTTTGGCACATCACTACGAATTCATCGCCGCCCCAGCGCACGATGCGATCGTCGGACCGAAACACGCTGCGCAGGATTTCCGCAAATTGGATGAGGACCGCATCGCCACCCTCGTGGCCGTATTGGTCGTTGATCGGCTTGAGATAGTCCAAGTCCACCACCATCAAAACGCATGAATCGGGTTGGGCCGCGGGTACCGCACGCATCTTGGCTGCCATCGTGTCGTGCAGGAATCGGCGATTACCGAGTCCGGTCAGGGAATCGGACACGCTCGCCTCGCGCAGCTGCAGGTTCGCCTTTTCCATGTCCCTATTGCGTTCGGCGAGTTCCAGCGTGCGCGCGTCGACTTCGGCTTTAAGGCGGTGGGCGTAAGCCGCCTCGCGCAGCACGCGTCGATGCTGTCCGTACCACACGAGAAAAATCAGAGCCAGCAATATCGTGACGTAGCAAGTTCTTGCCCACCAGGTCGCCCACGGCGGCGGCGAAACGTGAACCGGCAAAGACAACGGCTGCTCACTCCACTGCCCGTCGCTGTTTGCCGCGCGGACGCGGAACACGTAGTTGCCGCCGCTGAGATTGGTGTAAGTTGCCTGCCTTCGGGCGCCGGCATTGACCCAATCGGCATCGAAACCCTGGAGCTGATAGGCATAACGATTCTCGCCGGGCCCGGTAAAGTCCAGCGCGGAAAACTGAAACGTGACCGCCGCGTCACGGAAGCCGACGTCCAACTGGGTGAGCATCTCGGGAGTCCGCGAAACCGGTTTGTTGAGCTTCAGCACCTCGGTGAGCACGATCGGCGGCGGTTTTTCATTGAATCGCAGCCGTTGCGGCAAGAACGCGTTGTAGCCGTTGGTGCCGCCGAAATACAGCGTGCCGTCGGGCCCGCGATAGTGGGCGCCAAAATTGAACTCGTCGGCCTGAAGTCCGTGGCTGCGGCGGAAGGAGCGAACCACTCGGTCCTGCGTACGCACTTCGGCGAGACCTCGGTTGGTGCTCACCCACAGATTTCCGCTGGAGCCGGACTCGATGCCGTACACCGTGCTGTTGGGCAGTCCTTCGCTCTCAGACAGATTCTCGAAGTGCATGGGCTGTGGTCCAAATGGATCGCCGACCGCACGATCCAGGCCGCCGCCCCGCGTGCCCACCCAGACACTGCCACTGTCGTCCACATGCAGTGCGAAGACGATATTCGCACCCAAGGAATTCGGTTCCTTGGCGTCATGAACGAAATGCGCGAATTGCCCCGAGGCGGGGTCGAGTACATTGAGTCCGGCGCCATCCGTTCCGATCCAGATGCGGCCGGTCCGATCCTCCGCAAGCGCGGTTGCACGATCACCGGACAATCCGTCGCTCCCCGCCGCGCGTCCATGTGGATAGCGGATCACACGGTTGGAGTCTGGATCGATTCGCGCCAGGCCGCCGCCGTAGCTGCCCACCCATATTCGGCCGCGCGTATCGCGCATCAAACTCATGATGCCAGGAGCGGGCAGCGTATTCGGATCTTCGGCCACGGAATCGAAGTGCGTGATCTCACCGCGTGCCCGATCAATCCGCTCGATGCCGGCATTCATGGTGCCGAGCCACACCCGATCATGGTCATCGGTCACCATGGCCATGACTGTGTCGTCGCGCAACGCCAGCACAGAATGCGAGCCGCGCCGGTAACGCGTGATCGCCCCGTTGCGCGGATCGATCGCGGCCACGCCGGCAGCGAAAGATCCAATCCACAAAGTGCCGTGGTGATCGACGGCAAACGAGGTGGTGCTCTGACTGCCCTCATCGCCCAAGCGGTGATGGCCGAACGTCCACGAGCGTGGATTCCAGCGCCCCGCACCGCCGGTCTTGGTGCCCACCCACAGCAGGCCGCTACGATCTTGATAGAGCGTAACGATATTGTTGTCGGGGAGGCTGTCGCGGTTGGTCGGGTCGTGGCGAAAGATCACGAACTCATCGGACTGCCGGTCGAGAAGTGCGAGACCGGCCGATGTACCCACCCAAAGGCGCTGTTCGTCGTCTTCGAGCAGCGCTGCGACGCGGCCGTCCGGCAGGGTGCTCGGATCGCCGTCGCGGTGCCGCAGCAGGGTGAAGAGCGCGGTGACCGGGTCAAAACGCGCAAGCGCGCCGTCCAAACCGATCCACAACGTGCCGCGGGCATCGACCGTGAGCGCATTGACCTTGAGCGCCGCGTCTTCGGGTAGGCCGGAGGCCCGCAGCCGCGTGCCGAATTGTTCGACCCGGCCCGAATCCGGGTCGACACGGTCGAGTCCATGAGCCGTTCCGATCCAGATCTTGCCGGACGCATCCTCCGCCAAAGACCAGATCGAGTCGTCGCTGAGTGAGTTGACGGACTGATCGCGTCGATAATGTCTGGATGTGTGCCGGGTGACGTCGAGGACAATGACGCCGGAGTCATGGGTCGCGATCCAGATGTCGCCATTGCGGCCGATGTGAAGTGCGCGTATCCGACCCTCCGGGCGCAAGGCTGCCTCATTGGATGAGAGATCGGACGCCAGGAAACGGCCGAGTAACGCGTCGCGCCATACGAGTCCGCCGCCATCGCTGCCAACCCACAGACGGCCGGTCTTGTCGCAGCCGAGCGCAGCGATCCAACCGTTCGGCAGCGTGTCGGGATTGCTGCGTTCGTGGATGAAATGGCGGATCTCGTAACCGTCGAAGCGATCGAGGCCATCCTCGGTGCCGAACCACAAAAAACCCTGCGCGTCCTGCACGATCGCCATGACCGTGCCCTGCGACAGCCCTTCGTCGCTGCCCAAGTGGGCGAATATCATGTCCGGCGGGGTTGCGGCGGACACTCTCATTGCGCACAGCAAAGCGATGCCGCCAACCATTGCGAGTACCGCCCTCGCATACCACGGCTGTTGTCGAGGCGGTCTGGGGCCGACGCCCCGGTTAATAGTCCTATGCGGCGACACTTCCGGATCCTGTGATTTCGCGCGAGTGCCCGGCTCAAGGCTGATCCGCACTGCCTTGAAGACTAAACAAATCGGCGCGTCCGCGCCGGATTTGGGACACATATCGCCAAGCCGATCACATGGCAACGCAACATGTGTCCTTACATCTTGCGTTCGTGCGCAGCTACCTTGACAAACTAAACTATGGCTACCAAGGCGCGGGCTTGTAATCTTTGAGAAACTGACCCCAAACATGCGTGCCAGTCAGTTCGCCGCTGAAGATCGGATCGACGATGCGCGCCGCCCCATCGATGATGTCAAGCGGCGGAGCAAAGCCCAATTCGGCCTTGCGCGCCGCATGGGCGGCGGGATCCTCATCCGTCACCCAGCCGGTGTCCACCGCATTCATGTGAATGCCGTCTTTGACGAAGTCGGGTGCACTGGTGCGCGTCATCATGTTGAGGGCAGCCTTGGCCATATTGGTATGCGGATGCTTGTCCGTCTTCGTCGTCCGATAAAACTGCCCTTCCATGGCGCTGACATTGACCACGTGTTTGTGCGCGCCGGCGCTCATCTGCAGGAGGGGTTTCAGACGCGCATTGAGAATGTAGGGCGCAATGGCGTTGACCAGCTGCACTTCCAGCAATTCCGGAGTCTGTACTTCGTGCAGGCGCAAGCGCCAGCTGTTGAGTTCGCGCAGATCGACCTGCTGCAAATCTTCATCGTAGTGACCGGCGGGAAACACGCTCTCGCCGCCGCGAAAATCCTCATCCAGATAGCGCTGCTGGGACAGTGCCGCGCTGTGCAGCAAGCCCTCGCCAGGACACCCGCCGGCGGCAGTCAAGCTGCCTGGAGCCGTCGCGGGCGAGGTCAGCAACGCGCTGCGCAACTCTTGATGTCCCGCCAGCGTGGAGCGTAGATGAGGCGGCAGCACATCGAGGGGTACTGCCTCACGTGCCAACAGATGTTCAAAAAAACCGGCCGGCCGACGCACGGTCTGGCAGGCATTGTTCAAGATGTAGTCGAGCCGCGGCAGTCTGTCGCACAAGAAACGGGCGAACAACTCGACGCTGGGGGCATGGCGCAAGTCCAAGCCATGAACCTGCAGCCGACTGCGCCAGCTCTCGAAATCAAGCTCCTTCGAATACCGCTCGGCCGCGTCGATCGGAAATCGGGTGGTGACGATGACGTGGGCGCCGGCGCGCAACAATTTCAGCGAGGCCTGAAAGCCGATTTTGACGCGCGCTCCCGTCACCAGGGCATACCGCCCGCTCAAATCGGCGGTTTGCTGGCGCTTCGCGTAGTTGAATTCGCCGCAGCTCTCGCACATGGAATCGTAGTAGCGATGCACCGCCGCAAACGGCTGTTTGCACACATAGCAGGCGCGCTCACGCTGGAGATCAGGCCGCGGCGCCAAGGCTTCAGGCTTGGGGCGTTCCAGCCACAGTGGCGCGTAAGCCGTGCCGCGGCGTTGAATGCGCAATCCCGCCTGTTCGATGACACCCCGATCGTGTGCCTGCTGGGCCTGGCGCTTGGCGCGTCGAAAGGCCTTGGTCATGCGCCGCATATCATGGCCATCGGGCTTGGCCACGCGACCCGCCAAGGTCAACAATTCTCGTCGCTCTTCCTGGGAGAGCCGCGCCAGGTGGGCGCGATCCGCCTCGATGGCCTGCAGTATGCGTATGCACATCCGCAACTCGTCGTCAGATACTGTTGAGTCATCCACGCCGCCATTGTAGCCGCAACGCACCCGGCCTTTTTAAACGTCAGTCGCGAACGTTGAACCACCCGGTCACACTGAAGCGCTCGCGCAATGCCGGAAGGACGCAGTGTTCTCGATCCGCGGTCATGAAGCAGACCAGCCGCCCGGCGGAGGGCTGCACGTCCACATAGGATTGCCCGATCGAAAAGACACGCAACTCTCCGCCGGCGGACGCCGGCCAATCCTCGTTCAAGTACAACACCACGGACACCTTGCGCCGGTTCGTGCCCCGCGGTTGATCCACGTGGCGCGCGTAGCCTGTGCCGGGCGGATAGGCTGCGTAATGCAACTCGAGGTCCAGCAAGCCCAGCAAGGCTTCGCGGTTCAACTGCAGCCGCAGCTGCTCGAAGCAATCCAACAAGCGTAGTTCGGCCGCATACAGCGGCTCGGTCAGCCAGCAAGTCACATCCCCGCGGATATCCTCGCGCCGCGTCAGAGCCTGTCCGCTGCCTATTCGCGCTGGCGCAAATTCGCCGCGAGCGCGCCTCGCGTGCAGGCATTGAAGCAGATCGGTGACCGCCGCTGGCGAGAGAAACTCGTCCTGTATCGACAGACCGCGCTCGACCAGCTCGAAGGTCGAGATCACCGCCTGCGCGGCGCCCGCTTGCGGCGTGGCGACGCCCGACTGGATTTCTTCGTCGCAGTCTTTTTCTTTTTGCGTTTCTTAGGTGCCTTGCGCGGCTCGAGCATCACACCGCGGCAATTCTTGGCGCCGCAGCGGCAGGCGAAGATTTGGTCCACGTCGGGCGGATCATCCTTGTCGCGCTGGATCTGGTAGTCGTAGGACAGCTCCTCGCCGGGCGCGATGGTACGCAGGGCCTCGATGAAAATGCGTTTCTTTTCCGTGGTGCTTTGGCAATTGGGATCGCATCCGTGATTGACGTAGCGGGCTTCGTTGCCGTTGACCCCGGCATCGATCACGGTCTTGGAGTCCACGGTGAATAGAAAGGTATGGTTGTCCTTGGGGTCCTTGTCCTCGTAGCGGGTGTCGGCCTCATCGTGGCTGATGCGCTCACCGAGATATTCGATGATGGTCGTGCCCTTGCGGATGCGCCGCGCGGCGAACACGCCGTAGCCATGGATGGGGGAATGCCTGACTTCGAATAGCGGCCCGCGCTTGCGGGCAGGTGTTTTTTTCATGAACTTCTTGCGAGGAACACCGACGGCCGGATGGTTGAACTGTACCAGCCAGAACACCTGGACGCCTACTTGGATGAAGCCTTGTCCACGGCTCTCATGAACGCCTCACACTGAGCAGATAGCCGATAATGATCGTCGCGGTCACCGCAAAGTTCCAAGTTTCATACAGGAAGCGCCACTGCCTTGCCGCGCGAGTTGCCTCCATGTAGTAAACGATCACCAGCCGCGATTTCACAGCCGCGATCAGCACAATCAAAACGGAGGACATTTTTCCCAGCCAGCCGCCTTCGAACAAAGCAACCGAGCTGAATGTCAAACCCATCAACATCGCCCAAGTCAGCGTCGGACCGATCGAGGAATGCCTCAATTGCGCCCCACCAAGTACAGGAGCGGAAAAATGAAGATCCACAGGACGTCTACGAAATGCCAAAAAAGGCCGACGTTTTCCAGCCGGGCTATGCGTTCCGAATTCAGCACGCGCCGGCCGATCGAAACGTACGAAAAGGCGATGAATATCATCCCGGCAATGACGTGCGCGAAATGGATCGCGGTGATGAAGTAGTAATAGGAGAAAAAAGAGTTGCTCGCTGGGGTAAAACCACCATGCAATTTGGAGTGATATTCGATCAATTTGTTCAGGCAAAAGAGCAGCCCAAGCACCCAGGCGGCCCCCAGAAACCGACGCGCTCGCGGTCCGTGATGCTGTCGCGCCGATTGCACCGCCTGCACCACCATCCAAGAACTGCTGACCAAAATCAGCGTATTGGACAGTCCGGCGATCTCATTTAAGTGAGACTGCGAAACGCGATACATATCGACGTGTCCGAGCCTTTCCGTCATATAGGTGAGGAAAATCATCAGAAACAGGACCATGTCTATGAACACAAAGGTCCATAGCCCATCGCTCCCCGGGGCTGCTGAAGCCGCCGCCGATGTCCTCGCCTCCATGTTGCTCAAGTAAGGCGCCAAACGCTCGGCGTATCTTTTGCTCGACCCGCGGGATCCTCGATCAACTGGCGTGCGACAAGACGGGAGTGATCGCCTGCTTTTTCTGCGCCATCAAAGACTTCAACATGAAGTAGCCAATCGGAATTTGGAAGGCAAACAGCCAGATACCGAAAATGAAGAAGAAATTCCACATTCCGCCGACGGCGAACGGTCCTTCCGAAACAAATGGCATGATGACCAGCGCCACGAAAGTCGCACCGATGGCAATCGCACACCAGCCGGTCCACGCGGGAAAGGTGACCTGCTTCTTGTTGAGTACGATGTAAACGCCGAGTCCGAGCAGCTGCATGGTCGTTATCATGTAGGTGCAATCGAAGATGATCCACGTCGTCACATGCAGGGTACGAATGATGTCGGGACTGACGCTGGTGGCAAGCAGTGCACACGCAGCCCACATGGCCGGGCAGAAAGCCAGCAGCCATCCCGTCAAAATTCCGCCTGCCGCCTCCATGAGGCCCAGGACTCCGAATGATCCGTCCTCATCGCGCAACATCGTGGAAAGTAACAGCGACCAGGGCGTGTAGAACAATCCCATGGTCGCCGAGCCGATCATCCCGACCGCAATTTCATTTTGATACTTTGCGTAATACTCGGACACCAGCTGTTCCGAGGTCATCCCCATCATGTTGGGAGGCGGCACGTTATGGCCGAGAATGGCCCAGAAAATGATGAATCCGATGACGAAAACCGGCCCAGTCCAGGCTATGGCAAGCTGGACCAGCCGCTTTGTTTCATTATCCATGTCTAATCGACTCCCCTCAGTTGGTGAGATTTCGCGATCAACGCTTGCCGCTGTTCACTCTTCGATGATCTTGATGGCGCGTTCGGGACATCGCGCCGCGCCCAAGCGGGCGGCGGCGCCCTTGTCGACGGGCACGTCCAATACCTTGCCGCGTTCTGCGTTGTAGCCGTTGTCGTCCAGTACATAGAAACTCGGCGCAACGGCGGCGCAACGGCCGTGGCCGGTACAAAGTTCTCCATCAATCCTGGCTTTCATCAGAAGCTCCTCTCATCAGCGGACATCTTTCATGCGTCCCGAAACCGGCAGCTGATCGACGGCGGCGAGTGCCTCGAGCGCGAGACCGTAGCCCAAGCCTTCTTGCATCAGCCGCTTGAGACGCTGCGTCATCGCGATCCTCGAGTAGCGACGAGTCAGTGGCGGCATGGCGGCTATGTAGCGCGCAAGTTCGTAGGCACGCGCCAACAGGTTTTCGGCGGGCAGCACCTCGCTCACCACGCCATATTCGAGTGCGAGGCGGGCATTGAGCTCCTGGCCGGTAATGAGAAAATAACGCCCTCGATTGGGTCCCAAAATATGGGGCCAAACGACATGCGCTCCGTCACCCGGCACGATGCCGGACATGAAATGCGGCGCATCTTGGAACAACACCGTGTCTGCAGCCAGCACGACATCCGCGAGCACCGGAATTTCGGGATGAATTCGCACCGGTCCGTTGATGGCTGCGATTATCGGCATCTCGATATCGAGGAAATTGGTCAGCAACCGACGCCCATCGTAGATGATGTGGTCCCAATCGCCTGCGGTGCTCAGCTTGAAGCTGGCCGCATTGATGTCGGCGCAATAATTCGCCCCTGTGCCGGTGAGGACCATGACTTTGTTGTCCCGGTCGTTGCCGACTTCCGTGAAGCACAGCCCAAGCTCCTCGTGGGCCTCGGCACTCCAAATGAAGCCGTCGCCCTCCGTATGAAGCGTCATCGTGAGAACGCCATCGGCACGCTCAAGCCGGATGTTCTTGTATCGCTGCCGATAGGTCTCGAATTTCGGCTGCTGTGACACGGCCCTAGAAAACCAATTCGAGGCTGCGCATGGATCGCAAAAAGGCGGTCTGGTATACGGGTGCGGTCCCGGGCTTCAGCCCAAAGTCCGGAATTCTTTTCAACCACTCGTCCAGCGTGGCGCGCAACTCCAAGCGCGCCAGATTCGATCCGACGCAGCGATGCGGCCCCACACCGAAGGTCGAGTGCAGCACGCCTTCGCGCGTGATGTCGACCCGGTCCGGATTTTGCACGGTGCGGGGGTCACGCGAACTGGCTGAATATGCCAGCATCACGAAATCGCCTTCTTTCATTTGCGTTCCAGCGACCTCCACATCCCGAGTACAAGTGCGGCCGAGTCCGACGATGGGCGGAAACACGCGCGCAAATTCCTCGATCGCATTCGACATCATGCCCGGATTGTCGACTAATGCCTCCCGGTCGGAAGGATGGGTGGCGAGATAGTGAATCGCGGACGCCATCACATACGTCGTGGTCGCAATCCCGCCGAATGTAAGATCGACCAGGATGCTGAGCTTGTGTTCCCACGGCGCTTCAGTGCCATCCTCGTAGATCACGCCCTTGAGAATGGTGTCGACCATGTCGCCGCGCGGCGGTTGCGTCGATCGCAGCTTGAGATAGCCGTCCAGATACTCGAATACCTTCGCAAAGTGCCCGGCGCGCTCGTCGACGGGTCCGAACGAACCCTGTTCCACGCCATCGACCAGCAGCTTCAGGTCATCGACCGGCACGCCCAGCACGTTCTTGAAGAATGCCCAGCCGGGAAGAATGGCGCCGAAATCGGCGATGAATTCGCAATGCCCCTTGTCGATGAACCGGTCGATCAAGGTGTTGACGTCCGCGCGGACGTTGGCCTCATAGCGTGCAACGACCATCGGACTCAAATGGGGATTGATGGCGTTGCGCCACGAAGTGTGACGTGGCGGATCGCTCTCCTCGGGCATCAACAGCGGCAAACCTTCGGGACGGTTCGGCTGATACCCTTTGGCGTTCGAAAAAGTGCGCCAATCCTGGCCGATGCGGCGCACATCTTCATTCCGGCTGACCCACCAATACCCCGTGCCCACATTGCTGCGGGCGACCGGACAGTGATTCAGGTGGGCCTCCTGAATTTCTACGAACTTGTCGTTGAATTTCGGATCGTCGTAGTCGAAGTCGCGGAAGATGTCGCGACCGAAACGTTCCTTCAACTGCTCTGGGCTGGGAGCGTCAGCTTCCACCAGCACTTCGACAGGGCGGCGCGCAATGGGGCAGCGGCTAGACTCGTCCATCGTAACTCCCCAAGTATTCTACTTAAAAACAAACAGTTGTTTTATAGACTAGCCACTTGCCTTCTGGCTGTCAAGAAAGCCCCTTTTTGCTAGCGGCTCTTGGCTTTGCGGACCGTGGCTTTCTTGGCGGGCGGCGCCCGATCGGCGCTGCTTTCAGCTTGCTTCCAAGCGGGCCCGGTGCGCAGACCGAAAATCAGCGCGCCTGCCATATGCTCGGCGATTTCCGCCGCGCTGGCGGGACCGGTCGGCGAATACCACTCTGGCACCCAATTGAGCGCGCCCAGAATCCCCAGAACCGCGATGTTGGTGTCGAGTTGCGCACTGAACACGCCACTGGCCTTGCCCTGGTCCACAATCTTGACGAATGCGTCGGCGTAACGGCGGCGCATGGCCACGGCGCTCGCCCGATTAGGCTCACTCAAAAACCGCCACTGGTGGAACACCACCAAAGACCGTTGCGGGTCCTCGACGACCACATCGATGTGCGCACGGATCGCCTTGCGCAAAGAAACCTCCGGGCTGTCCACCGATATCGCCAGCGAGCGCTCAATGGCCAGAAAACGGGCAATCCCGTCGCTGACAATTTTGAGCAGCAATGTCTCCTTGCTGTCGATATGAGCGTAGAGGCTGCCTGGGAGCACACCCACCGCTTCGGCGATATCGCGCATGGTGGTGCCGGTGTAGCCGTGTTCGCTGAATAACTTGACGGCAGTATCGGCAATGGCTACGCGCGTGGAAATCTTCACGGCTTTCTTCATTGAAACATCCCAGTAGCGGATTCGTGCAGGTGAACGAAACAAACGTTTGCATTCTAGCCATCTCGACAGGTCTCTGACGCACAATATGCCCGGTGGCTCGAGCCGGCCCACACCTGCTTATCGCCAATGCTGCATCGGCATTCCCGCTACCGGCGAGCGCAATACCTGTAGCGCGCTGATGCCGAGTCCGCCCAAATAAAGCGTCTTCAGGTCCGGTCCACCGAAAGCAACGCTGGTCAGGTTTGACACACGAGACCCTCGGCTTTGCGCGATTTGCTCCCAGGTGAGACAGCCCGCGGCGTGCGCTGTGGCAATGATATCGAGCGTGCCCGGGGCGATGTCTTCGAACACAACGGTCCAGGTCAGATCCGGCGCGACACGAATCAGGCGGTTCGACACCACGCAAATGATCCACAGCGCACCCTCCGCATCGAAAGCCATGCCATCGGGGAAGGTGTCCCCCGGAAAGGTGACTCGGATCGGAGCGCTCAAACCGCCGTCTGGCGCCACCTCGTACCGGGTGGTACGGCAGGCAAAGGTTTCGTTGACGAACAGATACTTGCCGTCGGGGGATATCCGCACTTCGTTGGTCCAATTCAACCCATCTGCCGCAACTGTGACCTTGCCATCCTGCACCAGCAGAATCTGGCCGGTATTCTCTTCAGCGGTGAAGTGCTCATGCTTGCGCGACAACGAACTGATGGTGATCCAGACCCGGTCGCCGTCTACCAGCACAAAATTGGTCGGGGGAATCGGGCGGCCTGCAATTTCCGTTGCAAAGGGACGGACCTCACCGCGCCGGCCGGCGCGCCAGACACCACCCGCCTTTTTGCTTAAGTTGGCGAACAGAAAATCGCCTTCCGCCGTCATGGCGATGCCGTTTGGCCGGAAGCCCTGCGCAATCAAATCTGTTGAGACAGCGGGGCCGGTGGTCCCATCCGGTGCGATCCGCGCAATGCCCAAGCTCCAATCGCCGGTGTAAAGCGATCCGTCTTTGGCAGCTAGAACGCATTCCGGCCGATTCAGACCACTGCCGATCTGCCGGAGGTTGCTCGGCAGAAACGGTTCGATCTTGGTCAGACGCATTTGCCTGTCACAACGCTAGGTAACCACCATCGATGGGGATCGTGACCCCGGTCACGTAGGACGACATGTCGGAGGCCAGGAACACAGCGGGACCGGCAATCTCATGGGTCTCTCCAACACGACCGAGCGGTACCCGCTGAAGGAATTTTTCGCCCGCCTCGCCCGTCACCGTCATCAGGTCACTCTTCATCCGGCCAGGCGCCAATGCATTGCACCGCCCCCCCAGCGGCCCAAGCACGCGGGCAAAATACTGGACTAGCGAACGGATACCCGTCTTGGACGCACCATAGGCGGCGCTGGATCTTGATGCCGTGAACCCGGCAATTGAGGAGACGAAGATCACGCTGGCTCCGGCGTGTTTCAGCGTGGGCAACAGGGCTACGGTCATATCCCACTGGCCGGTGAGATTCACGCCGATGACCTGATCCCACATTTGCATCAGATTCGGATCGTCCAACTTGATGCGGGGCGCAATGCCCGCATTGTTCACCAGGACGTCGATCTTGCCGAATTGCTCGCGCATACGAACGCCAAAGGCGATGACTGCCTCACGGTCGCTGACGTCCAGCGTCTCGGCAGAGGCTGAACCACCGGTGGCCTTGATTTGCGCAACGATGTCATCTGCCGCTCCCCTGTTCCTGTCGACCACCAGGACATGCGCCCCCTCGGCTGCCATGGCCGTCGCGATCGCAGATCCCAAGCCGCGTCCGCCTCCGGTCACCACTGCGGTCTTGCCAGCAAGTCGACTCATAGACACCACGGTCACGACAAAATGAAACCTTTGTAAGCGTTCTCGCGCACCTCGTCACAGTACTCCCGGAACCTCGGATTGCCGCCGACGAACAACAATACCTCGCGCTTGTCGCGGCCCGCGATGTTCTTGTTGATCCCGGTGAACCAGGAGTTGGTCTGGCCCAGCAGCAGCTTGCCCATCAACTTGGAGCAATAAAGCGTATAGGCTTCAGCAGCGGCAGTTTCGGATTCGATGCGCTGGATGCCGGCACTCTTGGCATGCAGCATCAAGTCGCTCAGCCAGTCGATGGCAAGCGCGGAACAGCGTGGAATGTTGCAAAAGGTGGCGCCGCTCTGTGGGCCGACCAACATGAAGAAATTCGGGAACCCGGGACATTGCATGCCCATGTAGGTCTTGACGCCATTGTCCCATTCGTCTTTCAGAGCGACTCCGCCTGTGCCACGAATGTCGATGCGGTTCCACGATCCCTTGACCGCGTCAAAACCGGTGGCATAAATGATGACGTCGAATTCATACAGGGCATCAGTCGTCTGCACGCCATCGGTCGTGATCCGGGTGATCGGCGTGGTGTTCAAATCGACCACCGCGACATTATCCTGGTTGTAGACCTCGTAATACTTGGTCTCCAGCGGAACACGCTTCAACCCGAAACCATGGTCCTTGGGGACAAGCAGTTCAGCGATCCGAGGATCCTTGACGCGTTCACGAATTTTCCGCGCCACGAAATCCGAGACGTATTTATTCGCCGCAGGGTCTGTCAGGACATCCTGAAACGCCCCAAGCCACAAGGAGAAGCCCGGACCTTGATACAATTCCTCCAGCTTGGCGTCGCGTTCCGCCTGCGGCACATCGAACAGATTCCTCGGAATGAATTCGTGCGGAAAGCCGGCGATGGACGAATCGCATTTTGCGGTGAATTCGCTGTAGTGGGACTTGATATGCGCCATCCGCTCAGGCGTCATCGGACCGTTGCCCAGCGGTGTGCACCAGTTCGGGGAGCGCAGGAACACCGTCAAGTGCCCGGCCTGCTTGCCCATTTCCTGAATCACCTGCACGCCGGTGGACCCCAGGCCGATCACCGCCACCCGCTTGTTGGAGAAATCCAGCTTGGCCGGTCCGAGTCCGTTGGGGTCGCGTGGCCAGGTGGCCGTGTGATAGCTCTCGCCCTTGAAGGTGTTGATACCGGGATAGTTGGGCATCTGGGGCGCTGACAAGGGCCCGAGTGCCGAGAAGACGAACCGCGCCGTCACAGGCGCGCGGTCAGGCTGCTGGAATTCAAGCGTCCAGAGGTTGGACTGGTCGTCGAACACTGCTTTTTGCACCCTGGCGTTGAACAAATAGTCCTTGCGGATATCCATGATCTCGGCGGCGCGGTGGATATAGCGCAGCACTTCGGGCTGCGCCGCGAAGCGTTCGGTCCAGTTGAACTCCTGCATGAGCTGCTCGTTCCAGAAGTATCCATAAACTTCGCTTTCAGAATCGATTCGCGCTCCCGGATAGCGGTTGTGGTGCCAGACCCCACCAATGTCATCCGACCCCTCGAGCCCCAGGACGCGGTAACCCATCTCGCGCAACCGATAGGTCTGATACAGGCCGCTCAATCCCGCACCAATCACTACAGCTTCGAAATCAGGTTCTTTCAACATTCAATTTCCTTTCAATCGCCCGTGCTCTGCTTGAGGGTTACGCGATGTGATGAATCTCTGGACGGGTGTCGCGGCTGCAGCAATTTTATTTCGTGCAGCCATGGCGTTCTAGATTGTGTAGATAAAAACAATCATTTGTTTTATTGTGAACATCCAGGCGCATCGCGTCAATAAATTGGCTGGGAAATCAGATGCGGACGGCTTCCCGAATGCTTGACTTGATATTGCCTTGACAATTACAGTTTTGCAAACAAATGATTGTTTGGAGAAGCGGGTGATGGGACGGATCTTCAAAGACCCCCAGGATAAGAATTTCGAGGATTTTGCGGTGGGAGACGTTGTCATAACCCGGGGTCGGACCGTCGATATCGCGGACATTTCCACGTTTGCCAGCCTGACGGGCGACCACTACCCCCTGCATATCGACGAGGAGTTCGCCAAGTCGACGCGTTTTGGCACGCGAATTGCGCACGGGCCGCTGACGTTTTCCTTGGCAGTCGGACTCGTCGGCATGAGCGGCTTCTATGGAAACGCCATCACCGCACTGGTCGAGATCAAGAGCCTCAGGGCGCTGAAGCCCGTCATCCCGGGCGATACCTTGAAGGTGGAAGCACAAGTCGTGGAACTCACCCCTGGCGGCAACCCAAGGTACGGCACCATACATGTGAATTATTCGGTGCGAAATCAAAGAGAGGAAGAAGTGATGGCGTTTCTACAAATAATGCTTGCCCGCCGCCGCGTGGAAGGAGCCTAGGTATGTCTGACTCGTGGCCTCTCAATGTAACCGCCAGCAGCCCCAACGACCCTGTGTTCATCGGCGTCGGGGAGCTGCCCTCCGGCCGCTATCCGGATCGCAACTTCATTGCCGATTTGACGCATGTCGGGCTGCGCGCCTTGGCCGATTCTTCGATGGTGCCGCGCGATGTCGACACCATCTTGTTGATTCCCTGCCTGCATTCGGCCATCGATCAGGCCGATCTCATTTTTTCGCGCATGGCGGAGGAATTTGGCCTGATCGGACATTTGAAATCGAGCTTCATGGTGCATTCGGGTGGATCCACCAGCGACAACGCCGTGCGGCTTGCATCCGGTTTGATCATGTCGGGACACGCGCGCACGGTGCTGGTCGTACATTGCGAACGCTGGGGGTCCGCCGACCTCAGCGCGATGGTGACCATGTTGAGCAAGAATGGCATCCCCAATGAATGGGAAATGCCGACCGGCCTTCAGTTCAACGCCATTGGCGCCCTGATCACGCGCCGCTACATGCATGCGACGCAGTCGAGCGCGGCAGAGATGGCCTCGGTCTGCGTGACATTGAGAAAGTGGGCGCAGCTTAATCCGAACGCCATGTACTACGGCAAGCCTCTGACCGTGGAGAAGGTGCTGGCGTCGAAAGTGGTTGCCGACCCGCTCCACGCGCTGGAATGCCCGATGCTCGCCGACGGTGCGGTGGCATTCGTCATGACCAGCGCCGAGAACGCCCGGCGGCGTGGATTGAAGGACACCGTGCGAGTGGCCGGATCGGGCGGTTGTGTCAGTCACTACAGCATCGGCCAGGATCGCGACCTCGCAGCGCTCGGCTGGGCGACTGCCGCGTCTCGCGCGTATGAGCAGTCGGGTTGGGGGCCGGAGGATGCCCAAATCGCACAGATCTACGATACTTATGCTGCTGTTACCACCATCGCCGTCGAAGGCTTGGGATTCTGTCCCCGCGGCGAGGGCGCGCGCTGGTTTGCCTCAGGAGCGGCCGATCCCGGGGGCAGCCTGCCGTGCAACACCAATGGCGGCATGCTGTCCGCCGGTCACACCGGTGTGGGTGGCGGCACTGCCCTGCTGGTCGAAGGTGTTCGTCAGCTGCTGGGGCGCGCGGGTGCGCAACGGCAGATCGCGGGAGTGCAGCGCTGCATCGTCGGTGGAACGGGAGGAAGCTACATGGACGCCCAGGTGTTGCTGTTGGAGCGGTCCGGGTCGGGGGTGCAGCATGACTAATCTGATTCGCGATCAGTTTCGAGAAGGCCTCACGCGCGGCGAACTGCTGATTCAGAAGTGCAACGATTGCGGCAAGCTCAACATGTATCCCCGTCACGCCTGTCCGTTTTGCCAATCGCTTTCGCTGGGTTGGCAAAAATCCGCCGGCAAGGGGATCTTGCACAGCTTCACGGTGTTGCGCGCCGGCGCGCCCGAGGGATTCGAGCCCGATCTGCCCTACGCGCTCGGCGTGGTCAAGCTTGAGGAGGGTGTGCAGCTACTGGGGCGCCTCGTACCCGAGCGCGACGCCGAGTGGCAAAACTTCGCTTGCGATGACGCAGTGGAATTTCGCGCGCAAAGCCCGGAGTCCGTGGCGCAGCGGCCGTGTGCGTGGTTCGCCCGCGCAACGCGCTGATGGCCACTTCATGAACACGTTCGCGTTTCTGCAAAAGGCCGCGGCGTTTCGTCCCGATCAGCCGGCATTGGTGCACGGCGCGAGCACGATCGCGTATCGGGAATTTGCAGAACGCGCACTGAGTATCGGCGGCAATCTGCTCAGCCTCGGCCTCGAGCGCGGCGACCGGGTGGCTTTTTGTCTGGCCAACAGCCCCCGCATTCTCGAAGTCATATTCGGCTGCTTTGCAGCCGGACTGGTGGTAGTCCCCATCAACGCCCGTCTGCATCCGCGCGAGATGGCGTGGATCGTCGGTAACTCGGGTTCCAAGGTTTTGATACATGGGCTCGAATACCAGGAAGGCATCGTCGCGCTGCCCGGCGAATTTGCCAATCTACAGCATCGCGTTTGCGTGGCAGATGCCGCGGGTGCGTTGAATTTTTCGCGCCTGCTGCAGACCGGCTCGGCGTTGGCGAACGGTGTTGACGCTGACGCAGGCGAGCCGTGCTGGCTGTTTTACACGTCCGGTACCACTGGCAAGCCCAAAGGCGCCACTTGGACGCATCGCACGATCAACGCGGTGATCATGAACTACCTGGCCGACGTGCACAGCATTCAACCCGGTGATGTGGTCGCGCACGCGGCGCCGCTGTCGCATGGCAGCGGCATCGTGGCACTGCCCGCCGTCGCGCGTGCAGCTACGAACGCGATTCTCGACACGTCCAGTTTCGAGCCCAAAGCGCTGTTCGCGTTGATCGAGTCCATGAAAGTCTCGCACATTGCCTTCCTTGCACCGACGCAGATCATCAAGATGCTCGAAGATTACGTGCCGGGCGCATTCGACTTGTCGAGTCTCAAGGCCATCTGCTACGGCGGCGCTCCCATTTATGTGGAACATCTGCGCAACGCCATGAAAGCATTTGGCCCCGTTTTTGCTCAGATCTACGGTCAGGGCGAGGCCCCCATCACCATCAGCGGAATGAATGCGGCCGAGCATTCGCGGTTGCTGGCTGCAAATGATCCACGCATAGGATCGGCAGGTACGATCCGCACAGATGTCGAAGTACGCTGTGTGGATGCGGACGATCGTCCCGTGGCAACGGGCGAAAATGGCGAAATCGTGGTTCGCGGCCAGGTGGTGATGCAAGGGTACTGGAACAATCCAGAGGCTACGGCGGAAGCCTTGCGAGGCGGCTGGCTGCATACCGGCGACATTGGCATGCTGGATCGAGACGGCTACCTGTTCCTGCTCGATCGGGCAAAAGACATGATCATTAGCGGCGGCAACAACGTGTATCCGCGCGAAGTGGAAGAGATCATCGTGCAGCACCCAGCCGTGGCCACGGTGGTGGTGTTTGGAATTCCCCATCCTTACTGGGGCGAGGCCGTGCATGCATTGGTGGTGCTCGAGCCGGGCGCCCGCGTGACGGGCGAGGAAATCATCAGCTACTGCGGCCAGAGTCTTGCCGGCTATAAGAAACCGAAAAGCGTCGAATTTACCGATGCGCTGCCGGTCAGTGGCTACGGCAAGGTCATGCGTCGTGAAATTCGCGAGAAATACTGGCAAGGCTACGACAGCCGCGTCGGTGGCGGCGCGCCCAAGGCCGCCACGGTCAATCAGGAGCAGACGTGAGCACAGTTCTTATTGCAGGGATTGGCATGACACCGTTTGGCCGCTTTCCGGGGCGCGGAATCCGTTCAATGGCAGTCACTGCGATCGATGCGGCGCTCGCCGACGCAGGAATTCCTGCGGAGGATGTCTCGAAGGTTTTTTTTGGCAACGCGGTAGCCGGGATTGTGACGCACCAGGAAATGATCCGCGGCCAGGTGGCTTTGCGAAATCATCCTCTGGGAAGGAAATCGCTCATCAATGTCGAGAATGCCTGCGCATCCGGCGGCTCGGCATTGAATCTTGGCTTCGAGGCGGTTGCAGGCGGTCGCGCCGAAGTCGTCATGGTGGTGGGTGCCGAGCAGCTCAATCACATCGATCGCGCACGCCCATTCACGGCGCTGCGCGGCTCGACGGATATCGAAGACATCGGCGAGGGCAGTCCCGGCAAGCCGGCTGCCAACTCCATTTTGATGGATTTCTACGCCGGCGTTGCGCGCAATTACCTCGCGACTCACCAAGCGACCGCGGGGGACTTTGCCCTGGTCGCGGTCAAGAACCGGCGGCACGCGGAATTGAATCCGCTGGCGCAATTTCGCGAGCCGCAGACGGTCGAGGATGTCATGCACAGCCGGATGATCGTCGACCCGCTGCGCATCGCCATGTGCGCGCCGACCACAGACGGTGCCGCGGCTCTGGTATTGTGCTCTGCAGAGTACGCTCGGCGATTGTCTCGCAAGGCGGTGGAACTGGTGACGACGCATGTTTCGGCAAGCATGGGCGATGGCGAAAGCCCGGTGTCGCCTGCGGCACGAAGTGCCTATGAAGCCTCGGGAATCGGCCCGCGGGATTTCGATCTGATCGAATTACACGATGCCGCCGCGCCCGCCGAGTTGCTGCAATACGCGGAAATCGGTCTGTGCGCGGAAGGCGAAGCGCATTTTTGGGTGCGCGAGGGCAAGACCGATCTGGGCGGTGAGATTCCCGTGAATACCAGCGGCGGCCTGCTGAGCCGGGGCCATCCGCTCGGTGCCACCGGCTGTGCCCAAGTGGTGGAACTTTGCCAGCAGCTGCGCGGTGAAGCAGGCGCACGTCAGGTTGAGGACGCCCGCGTGGGTCTTGCCATCAACGGCGGTGGATGGTTGAACGGCACCTACGCCGTGGCCGTATCCACAGTCGTCAAGCGCATCGATTAGCCCAGTTCAGTACAACACATGACCAGTCGAGTTGAATTGGAGACCTGCTATCACGAAGTGGCGGCCGACGGCGTCGTTTTGCTCACGCTTAATCGCCCGGAACGCGGCAACGGGGTGGTGCCGGAAATGGCGCGCGATCTGTTGAGCGTGCTCGAGCTGCTGGAAGCGGATCGCTCGGTGCGGGTACTGGTGCTTACCGGGGCGGGGGCGCAGTTCTGTGCCGGGGCCGACCTGGTCGAGTTTCAGCGCTACATCGCAGAACAGCTGCCTGTGCATCATGAACCTTATAACGCGCGCGTGCTGTTCCCGGTAACGCAACGGCTCGTGCATTGCCGCCTGCCCGTCATTGCGGCGATCAACGGGGGCGCTACGGCAGGCGGACTTGACCTGGCGCTTGCATGCGATATTCGAATCGCCTCGAATACCGCAAAATTGGGCGAGACCTACATCAAGTTGGGCTTAAACCCCGGCAATGGCGGTACCTACTTCCTGCCGCGCCTGATCGGCTCGGGAATGGCTGCAGAACTGGCGCTGACGGGCGATATCATCGATGCGGAGCGTGCGTTCGCCGTTGGCTTGGTGAACCGCGTAGTCTCTGCCGAAACGCTGCTGCAGGAATCCACGGCTCTCGCGGCTCGCATCGCACGGTATCCCCGTCTTGCGCTTGAGGCGACCAAGCAACAGTTGCGCCAAAGCTGGCATATGGATCTCGTTGGGTCGATGAATGCGAGCTTTTGGGGAGTGGCCACCATGAGCCACACGGAAGATCTCAGAGAAGGCATTGCCGCGGCGCGTGAGAGGCGCGCACCGCAATTCAACAAGTCCGACCAGAAAGGCAAGCCATGAGCGGCGACAACGCGGCGTGAGCTTGAGCGAAACCTACAAGGGCCTGCGCGTGCTGGACCTGGGCACGAACATCGCGGCCCCATTCGCCGCAATGGCACTTGGCGACATGGGTGCAGACGTCATCAAGATCGAGCGGCCCCCGCGCGGCGACGACACGCGTTCACTCCCTCCCTTTCAAGACGGCCTGGCTACGGTGTTCATCGCCGTGAATCGCAACAAGCGCAGCCTGCTGCTCGATATCAAGTCAGCCAAGGGGCGGGCGGCGCTGTGGAAATTGATCGCGCTCGCAGACGTTGTCATCGAAAGCTTTCCTCCGGGACTGGCTGCGCAACTCGGACTCACCTTCGACGCGATGAAGGCGGCCAACCCGAGATTGATTGTATGCAGCGTCAGCGCATTCGGCGATGGACTGCTGGGCAGCAGCATGCCCGGGTATGACGCTCTGGTACAGGCTTTCGCCGGCCTGATGAGTTTCACCGGGCACCCCGATACTGCGCCGGTGCGCCTTGCGCCTTCCGTTCTCGATCTGTCGACCGGCATGTGGGCGCTGGTTGGAATCATGGCCGCCCTGGCACGCAGATCAGCCGGCGGAATGGCCGAACACGTTCGCCCGTCGCTGCTGGATTCGGCCTTCACTCTCATGTGTCACCAAGTACAGGCTTTCACCACCACCGGCGATTTGCCGCAGAAATTGGGTTCGGGAGCGCCGAGCGCTGCACCCTATCGCGTGTATTCAGGCAGCGATGGCGGGTTCATGCTCGCCACCGCCACCGAAGCACAGTTCGTTCGCCTGTGCGCGATGCTCAATCGCCCGGACATGGCCGAAGATCCACGATTCGCGACGATGGAAGCGCGGCTCGCCAACCGCGAGGCGCTCGACACATGGTTGGCGGATGAATTTGGCCGCCATCCTGCCCGCCTGTGGCTGGAGCGCCTGCAGAGCGCCGGCCTTTCAGCGGGTCCCGTCAATGATCTGCGTGAAGCGCTTGCCGAACCCGTCGTGAAAGAGCGGGCGCTGTTTGTCGTCCCCAGCGATTCCGGGCCTTCGACGCCACTCTTGCGGCTACCCATTGATTCGGGCGCCGGGATACGCCGTCCGCCGCCTGCTCTTGGAGCGCACAATGCGGAGATCTTGCGCGAGCTTGGCATCGACGACCCCACGGCCGCGTAACACCGGCGGATTTACAGCGCCGTCATGCCGCCATCGATGACATGCTCGGCGCCACTGATGAACGCGGACTCATCGGACGCCAGGAACACTACCAGATTGGATACTTCGGAGGGGTCTGCCACCCGCTTCAGCGGAATCTGCGCCAAGGCCTCTCCGCCGTTCTCATCCGTAGCCGCCACCATCATCGGTGTCTTGATATAGCCCGGGTGGATGGAGTTGACGCGAATGTTCTTGTCTCCGTATTCGACGGCGACCTGCTTGGTCATGCCGCGCACCGCGAATTTGCTGGCGACGTAAGCAAGATTTGGCGCGCCGTAGATGGCCACCAACCCGGCAACCGAAGAGATATTGACGATGGAGCCCCCGCCCGCCTTGATCATTCCTGGAAGTACGGATTGCATACCGAGGAACACGCCGGTCTGATTGATCGAGCACACGCGAAGAAATTCCGCCTCTGAAAGCTCCGTGGTCGGAGCCAGTGCACCGAGGATGCCCGCGTTGTTGACCAGCACATTGACGGTGCCGAATTTCCTTTCGCCTTCGCGCAATAGATTCTTCCAATCGCCGCTGTTCGCCACGTCCTGCTTGACGAACAATGCATTGGCACCCAGTTCCCTGGCCAGCTCTGCGCCCGCTTTGTCGTTGATGTCGCCCAAGACCACCTTGGCGCCCTGTGCCACGAAGGCACGGGCATGCGCTGTGCCCATTCCCTGGGACGCGCCGGTGATAATCGCAATTTTGCCAGCCAGTCTGCTCATGAGCCTCTCCAATCTTAGAACTTGATGTTGAGATCCACGCCAAACATGCGTGGGGTTCCCGGCAGAACCGCATTGGATCCGGTGACTGCGCCCAACGGAAATCCGCCCGTGTTGTAGTCCCGGTCGGCGACATTGTTGACGTAAAGCGCGGCGTTCAACTTGCTGCCATGGATGCCGTTCCATTCGGCTCTCATGTTGATGATGGCATAGCCGCCAATTTCGCAACCCGGCACGATGGTGTTGTTCAAGTTGCTGTAGAAGAAGTAGCTCTGTGCATAGAGTTGACCCCGTAACGCGAGCTCGCCTTGATCTCCCGGCAGATCTTGTTTTGCGCGGAAATACACCGAGCCCGTCTCCTTGGGAGTGTCCGCATAAGGGCCGAAGTAGAAGCTCGCGCCGGCCACCGTTGCATGCGGGTCCGTATAGCGGGCGTCTGCATACGAGAGGGATGCGCCGAGTTCCAGCCACCGCAGTACGTCCACCGAACCGTCGAGTTCCAACCCGGTCACTTCGGCCTTGTTGACGTTGCCGGCCAGCGCAGAGATGTTCAGGTAGGGCGCGCGCTGCACATCCTTGACGTGCTGGTCGTATATCGCCAAGTTCAGGTGTGCGGGCAGCGAGCCCAAATGGCCGGCAAATTTCGCACCCAGTTCGAAATCGTACGTGGTCTCGGGCTTGAAAGTTGCCGCATTCGGGTAGCTCGCTGCCGAAGTGCCGTTGAAGCCGCCGGTTCGCCAGCTGCCCCGCTGATTGAAGTACAGCAAAAGATCGGAGGTCAACTTGTAGTCCACACCGATGAGCCAGCTCGGCTTGTGGTCATGGCGGGTATCGTCGCCACCGTTGAGCACATTGAGCAAGCTGTCCCCGCCCTGCTCGATGGACACGGTCTCCCACGTATAGCGTAAGCCGCCCGAGACATTGAGCTGGCTGGTGATGGAGTACGTACCTTGTGCGTACAGCGCCTTGGATTTGTCGGTGACCGTAAAGTCATAAGGACCCAGGTACGGCGCGCCCAGATCGGGAGTGACGGCGAGCGGAATCCGTGTGTGCGTGTCGTCATGCGAATAATAGGCACCGACGATGTATTTCAGATCACTGGCCTTACCATTGAGCTGCAGTTCCTCCGACCATTGATCGGTGCCGAAGGTATAGCCCTGATCGTTGGGCCCGGGGCCGCCACCGACCTCCAGGAAGTCGTAGGGCGAGCCCTCGATATCCGAATCTTCCACCGACAGAACTTTGTTCAGGCCGTAGATGTTCTTGATCTGCGTGGATTCGCCCAAGTCAAAGGTCGTGGTGTTCGTGACCAGTGTCTGAGCGCCGTAGCGACGATCATTGGCCGTGGAATAAAGGTCATAAAAACCGATACCTGCCTGCTTGGTGAGGTAGTCGCCAATTCCGTTGAACAGCGCGTTGACGCGCGGATTGTTGGTCACCACGCCCGCAGGATATGCATTGGCCATATTGGTGACCAGCGGCTGAGTCGTGCCAGTTATCGGATCGAAATACGTGGACGGCGCGCCGTTCACGCCGTTGGCGTTGGTGATCTTATCCTGACCAACGAGACCTCCGAACTTGCCGTATTGGAGCATCGCGATGTTGGAAAAGCCCGTCCCGGGCGGCGCGATCAACAGACTGACCCGCGCCACCTTCGAATCGATGGAATTAGGATCCGTACCGAGCAGCAAATTGTGCTGATACCCATCGCGCTCCTGCGAACGGCCGGAAATGCGGACCGCGAAGCCTTCTGTGAGGGGAAGATTGACTGCCGCTTCGAATTCGCGGTTATCGTAATTCCCGTATCCGACGGTCAGATATCCTTCGAAGTCGTTCGTCGGCTTCTTGGCTCCGTAAAGCACTGCGCCGCCGGTGGCGTTGCGGCCAAACAAGGTACCTTGAGGTCCCTTCAACACCTGTATGGCTTCCAGATCGAACAATGAAGTCGCTGCAGCACCGTCGGTTTCGACCTCATTGAAATAGGTGACGACAGCCGGCGACGCAAACGAAAATGCGTCAATCGATTGTCCGCGCAGCGAGTAGTTCAACTGATCCGAAGACCCGGTCTCTCTGACCGTGAGACCCGGCGTCGCATATTGCAAATCGACCTGTGATTGGATGCGTTGTTCGGTGAGCGCATCGCTCGAAAGGGCAGTCACTGCAACCGGTACGTCTTGCAGACGCTCGGTGGTACGGCGGGCCGTCACGGTAATGCTTTGCATGTCATCCGCTTCGGCAGGCGCGTCGGCCGCGACCGCTGCAGCGGTCGCGGCCAAGGCCGGTTGCTGGACACTGCACAGCATCAAAGCGCCGATGCAAGAACCCAATAAGTTTGTGAGAGAAACGCACAGTGGTGCGCCACCCGATTTGATCAGTTTCATGAAGCTCTCCCCCTAAAATTCGCGTATCAGCAGCCACTATACGAGACAAACAACTGTTTGTTTTTTCGAAATATGCCGCATGCCTTAGAGCTTGTCAACTGACCCGCCGTGGCATATCACGCGAAAGTTCTGGATGAGCAGTGCCGGCGCGCGCCAATAGAAATTGAGCAGCGACGCCGCCACGGATCCGGCTAAGAGGTCAGCGCAGCCCCATTTCCTTTGCAATGATGCTGCGCTGAATTTCGTTGGTGCCGCCGCCCACCATGCCATGCTTGGCTTCGCGGAAATAACGCTCCATGTCATATTCAGGCAGCTGCGCGTAGCCGCCGAGCGCTTGCATGCCATTAAAGGCAATGTGAAAAAGTGCTTGTGAACAAAAGAGCTTCGCCATCGAAACTTCTTTGATCGCTCGCTCGCCGCGGGACATCTTGCTGGCCGCCGAGTAAACCAACAGCCGCGCCGCTTCCAACTGGGTCTCATCGTCGGCCATACGATGCTTCAGTACCTGGAATGACGCCAAAGTCTGCCCGAACTGCTTGCGGTCCTTGGTGTAGCGGATCGTATCGTCCAGCGCCGTGCGGGCGTTGCCGACCTGCGAGGCGGCAATGCTGAGGCGTTCATATTCCAAATGCTCACCGATGTAGAACCAGCCCTTTCCCGCGTCACCCAACAGGGCATCCTTTGGAATGCGCAGGTTGTCCATGAAGAATTCGGTGGTGCCCAAGCTCTTGCGGACGATGGTGTTCATCTTCTTGATGGTCAAACCCGGCGTGGTGTTCGGCACCAGGAATAAGCTGAATCCGTCGTAGCGGCCGGGCCCGGTCCTGGCCAGGATTGCAATTGTGGCATTCGGCAAATGTGCGCCCGAGCACCATACCTTATTGCCGTTGAGCACCCACGAATCGCCTTCGAGAACCGCCGTGGAGCGCGCCGAAGCCGCATCCGAACCTGCATGTGGCTCGCTGATGGAGATCGAGAACTTACCTTCGCCGGCGAGGAAAGGCACCAGATAGCGGCGTTTCTGTTCAGGCGTACCGTGGCGCGAAATATTCGTCGCGGTGAACATCGAAGTCATGATGCAGGCTGCCGTGTCGAGGCTGAACTTGCCGATGGCTTCGCAAAAAATTGCAAACATGATGGGGTCGGCCGCGCTGCCGCCATCGTCCTCGCCCACCAGCAGGCCAAGCCAGCCTTCGCGCGCCATTTTCTTGAAAACTTCTTCGGGAAATTCGCGGCTGGCGTCGTGCTCTCGCGTGTATTCACGTCCAACCTCACGGTCCATGAAGCTGTTGACCGTGTCGCTCCACAATCGCTGCTCGTGCGTAAACTGGAAATCCATAACTCCCCTTGATCGTGGCAACGCTGGGTGCGGACTGCGTCAATATGACCATTTCGTGGCGCACCGGCACACGTTTGACACACACCAGTCTAGTCAAGTAAATTAAAACAAATGTTTGTTCTAGTCAAGATTTCGGCGCCCAAAAAACGCAAGCTGCATTGATGCACGTCACCACGCCAGACCAACGCCGCCGTGCTCTCGAAGCTCAGCATCCTGTCTGGCACGGCCGGACAATTTCACAGGCGCTGGACGCCGCGACCGACGAATTCGCGGACCGGCCGTTGGTGATTACCCAGGGCGCCAGTTTCACCTATGGAGAAATCCAGACTTGGTCCCGGCGGCTTGCGCGGGGATTGATCGAGTGCGGCGTCGGTGTTGGAGATCATATTGCGGTTGTGATGGCCAACTTTCCCGCGTTTGTCGCGGTCAAATACGCGATATCACGAATCGGTGGCGTCGCGGTACCGGTGAACTTCGCGCTGAAGCGACAAGAACTCAGTTACATCCTCGAACAATCGGACAGCAAAGCGCTGATCATCATGGATCGCTGGCGCGACCGTGACTACCTCGCTGATCTGGACGCATTGGCGCCCGGATGGGCACGCGCTGGCGGCGGCACGCGTTGGCCCCAACTGCGGCACGTCATCGTGTATTTTACCGAGGGCGAATCGCGTGCCGCAATCTCGCTAGCCTCACTCGGTGAATCCGGCTCACCGGTGACCGCCACCGAACTGGCGCACCGTGAAGCGAACGGTGACCCGCATTTCAGGTCCGACGTCATCTACACGTCTGGAACGACGGGGCTGCCAAAGGGTGTCATGTTGAGCCACGACATGATTCTGCGGGCTGCGTATGCATCCGCTTATACGCGCGCCTTCGAGGACGGCCGGCGCATCATGTTCTCGCTGCCCATGTATCACGTATTCGGTTACGTGGAATGTCTTATCGCCTCCACCTTTGTCGGCGGCGCGATTGCGCCCTTGTTGGCTTTCGATGCGAAGCAAATGCTGATGGCCGCAATGCATCTGCGGGCAACCGAAATGGTTTGCGTCCCGATGATGACGTTGAAATTGCTGGAGATTGCGGAGGAAATCGACTTCGATGGCAGTCACCTGCTTGCGATGTTCAATTCAGGCGGCGCATCGCCCCCCTCGATCTGGCAAGACATTCGGGATTCTCTGGGCGCTCGCGAAGTCATGACGGCATACGGGATGACCGAAACCACGGCATCCACCGCCTGCACGTTCCCGGAGGGTGCCGACGAGCAACTGTTGACGACCAACGGCCGCCTCAAATTTGCGGGCGTCGCGGGCGACCCCCGGCTCAAAGGCATACTCGCGGAATACAAGACGATTGACCCGGAGAGCGGTGAAGACCTGCTTCCCGGTGAGTCGGGGGAACTGGTGGCGCGAGGTCCCATCGTCACCAAAGGCTATTACAAGAAGGACGAGGAGACGCGGGCCGCGTTCAACAGCGAAGGCTGGTTGCATACCGGAGACGTCGGCATCATAACCAGCGAAGGGTACCTGACGCTGACCGGCCGGCTGAAGGAAACTTACCGGTGCGGCGGTGAGATGGTCATGCCCAGAGAAATTGAAGATCTGCTGAGCGAACACACTTTGGTGGCCCAAGCATTTGTGGTCGGACTGTCGGACGTCAAGATGGGTGAAGTGGGCTGCGCCTGCATCGTGCCGGCCGGTGCAAGCCGTCCTGATCCGCAGGAACTCATCGACCTTTGTCATGCCAGGCTCGCTCGATTCAAAGTACCCAAGCATGTGGTGTTCATCACCGCTGACGAAGTACCGATGACCGCGACCGGTCGCGCGCAGAAATTCAAGCTCGCCGAACTGGCAAGAGATCGCCTGCGCGCGGCTTCGCCCGTCTCTTCCTAACAAGATGCAGGAGTCCATGGAATGATCACTGAACGCGCTGACCTATCGATCGCGAACGACAAGGCAGGCGAATTCGAGAGCGCCATGGCCAGAGGCATCCCCTTGCTCGCCGGCGCGCGCGGCGCCGGCAAGGTGACACTGATGCGCTGCATTGAGCGGCCGGCCCGCTACATGCTCGAGATTCAGTGGCATTCGATGTCGAATCACGAAGATTTCACCAAGACGCCGGAATTCAAGACTTTTGTCGGCCTCGTCGGTTCGTACTTCGTCGAGCGACCCTCAACCGAGCATTTTCAGCCTGTCGCTGAGTCAGGCTGAAACGCAAGGTATTTACATGCCGCATATCGTTACCGACAAGTGCCAGCGATGCCGCTTCACCGACTGCGTTACCTCTTGTCCTGTCGCCTGCTTTCACGGCGACGCCACCATGCTCTACATAGACAATCAGCAGTGCGTGGATTGCGGAGCCTGCGTACAAGTTTGTCCGGTGCACGCCATTTACGAGCACTCAGAGCTGCCGGCTGATAAGCAAGAATGGTTGACCATCAATGCCGAGCGAGCGCCGAAGCTGCCCGTGATCAGCGATAAGCAGGTGCCGCTGCCCACTGCCGAGGCGCGGAAACGTGAACTCGGATACTGAAACAGCGCTCGGAGCCGAACAGAATCCATTGAGGGTCGCCGTGGTCGGGAGCGGTCCCAGCGGATTTTACGCAGCGGAGGCGCTGTTCAAGAGCCCGCTTTGCGTACGCGTCGATATGTTCGAAAGACTGCCGGTGCCATTCGGTTTGGTCAGATACGGCGTGGCTCCAGATCATCCCAAGCTCAAGCAAATATCTTGGGTCTTCGAAAAGATAGCGCAGACCCCCGGCTTCGCATTCCACGGCAATGTCGGGCTGGGCCGCGACTTGAGTCTGGATCAGTTACGCAGGACGCATCACGTCGTCATTCTTGCCTATGGCGCCGAATCCGACCGGCGGCTCGGCATCCCCAATGAAGATCTTCCCGGCAGTCACACCGCCACCGAATTTGTTGGTTGGTATAACGGGCACCCCGAATACCGCGATGTCGTTTTCGATCTCAGCGGAGAGAGTGCGGTCATCATAGGACAGGGAAATGTCGCACTGGACGTCGCCAGAATCCTTACCAAGCCCATCGACGAGTTACGAAAAACCGATATCGCCTCACATGCCCTGGACGCACTCGCAGCCAGTCGCTTGCGCGAAATTCATCTGGTTGGACGTCGCGGACCTGCGCAATGCAGTTTTACCTTGAAAGAACTGCGGGAACTGGGCGAGCTGCCAAATTGTGGCATACAACTGCCGCCCGACGACCTGGCACTCGGCAGGGTGTGCATGGAGGAGCTCGAAAACAACACCAATACCAACGCGGCCGGCAACGTGGAGTTGTTTGAAAAGTGGGCGCAAGCCGGCAAAGGCCAAATGGCAAAGACCATTCATTTCCATTTTTTTAGAACGCCCACCGCGCTTCAGGGAGGTGTGCGCGTGCAGCAGGTGCTGCTGGAACGCAATCGGTTGCAGGGCGAAGCTTTTTCACAGCGAGCGGTGGGCACCGGAGACCACTTGCCATTACGCTGCGATATTTTGTTTAGAAGCATCGGCTATCGGGGGCTTTCGCAACCCGGTGTGCCCTTTGATGACTCTCTCGGCGTGATTCCACATACGGCGGGCCGCGTCGGCGATCAAACCGGCCTCTATGCGGTCGGATGGATCAAGCGCGGACCGTCGGGAATCATCGGCACCAATCGGGCTGACGCGGTAGAAACGGTGCAAACCATCTTGGCCGATCTCAAGAACATTCGGCCCGACCCTAAACCTGGGGCCGCCGGTCTGCAATCCGCGCTCGCTCAAACGCAAACGCAGGTTACGAGCTATGGCGACTGGCTGCGGATTGATGCCGAGGAACGCAGACTTGGCGCCGCACAAAATAAACCGCGCGAAAAGTTGACTCGCATCAGTGAAATGTTAGGCGTTATCCAATCTGCGCGGTAATGGACCAGTGTGTCATACCGCGATCGGTGCCTTGATGGCGGCATGGAACTGATAGTTGCGGATTTCGAAGTCCTCGTACTCGTAATCGAACAAGCTCGGCGGCTGGCGCCGCAAGTGTAGTCGCGGCAACGGGTACGGCGTGCGGGTCAATTGCAAATCCGCCTGCTCCAGATGGTTCAAGTACAAATGACAGTCCCCGCCGGTCCACACGAACTCGCCCACCTGCAATGCGCACTGCTGCGCCAGCATGTGCGTCAACAACGCATACGAGGCGATGTTGAAAGGAACGCCGAGCAGCGCATCGGCGCTGCGCTGGTACAACTGACAGGATAAGCGCCCATCCGCCACATAAAACTGGAACAAGGCATGGCACGGCAACAGGGCCATCTGCTCGAGCTCGCCGACGTTCCAAGCGCTGACCAAGATACGGCGAGAATTCGGGTTGGTCTTGAGGGCGTGCACCACCTGCGACAACTGATCGATGTGACGGCCGTCGGCGGTGGGCCAGCTACGCCATTGCCTGCCGTACACGGGCCCCAAGTCGCCGTTCGCATCCGCCCACTCGTCCCAAATGCTGACCTCATGATCCTTCAAATATTTGATGTTGGTCTCGCCCTTGAGAAACCACAAAAGTTCATAAATGATCGAGCGCAGATGCAGTTTCTTGGTGGTCACCAACGGGAAGCCGTCATTGAGATCGAAGCGCATCTGGTAGCCGAAGACGCTCAAGGTGCCGGTGCCGGTGCGATCCTCCTTGCGCGCGCCGTGGGCGCGGATGTGCCGCAGGAAATCCAGATATTGACGCATCAGCCCTGAGCCGGGGCCAGATTGCCCGATGGCGTGTGGCGCCGGTAGGCGTACAGCATGAGGCCGACGCCGATGAAGATCATGGGCGTGGTCAACAGCATTCCCATCGTCAACCAGTTGCCGGCCAGATATCCGATGTTGGCATCGGGCAATCTCACCCATTCGACCAAGAAACGGCCGCATCCATACATGATGAAGAACAAGCCGGTGGGCGCCAATCGCGGCCGTGGTTTACGGGTGAACCACCACACCACCACGAACAACAGCAGACCCTCCAAGCCCGCTTCGTACAACTGTGACGGATGGCGCACCAGGGTCACGCCGTTGGCATCGGTGACCAAGAAGCCCCAGGGAAGATCCGTCGGCTTGCCCCACAATTCGCCGTTGATGAAGTTGCCGATACGGCCGGTCATCAGGCCGATGCCGGGCAGCGGCGCGAGGAAATCACAGACGTCGGCCAGATTCTTGTGTTTGACGCGCGCGAAAATCACGCCTGCGATGAATACGCCCGTGATTCCTCCATGGAAGGACATGCCGCCATCCCAGATGCGGAATACGTTGAGCAGATTTTCGGCGATGACATCGTGGCCGTACACCAGACACCACCCCAGCCGGCCACCGAGGATGACGCCCATGGCACTGTAGAAAATCAAGTCATCGACGTCCAAGGCGGTCCAGGTGGAACCGGGACGCTGCGCGCGCGATCGCGCCAAAGCCCAGCCGCCGACGAACCCGATCAAATACATGATCCCGTACCAATGAACCTGGATCGGTCCGTGGCCGAAGAATGGGCCGATGGAAAAGGCGATGGGATTAATGTGGGGATAGACCAGCATGCACGCTACTTTAAACTGTCATTGACCCGACAGAAATAGGCTTTCAGGTATCGGGTTTCCGGAATCGCCGGGTGCACCGGATGATCGGGGGCCTGGCCTCCCTCTTGCAGGATTTGCAGGTGTTTTTCCGCCGCGCGAGCCGCTTTGGCAATGGCGTCCTGCAAATCCTCTGCGCTGACATGAAATGAGCAGGAACAGGAAATCAGAATACCTTGCGCGCGCAGCAGATGCATCGCCAGTTGGTTCAAGCGTTTGTAGGCGGCCAAAGCCTTGGGCAGATCCTTGCGGCGTTTGGCGAAGGCCGGCGGGTCGACGATGACCAGGTCGTATTTCTCGCCCCGTTGCACCAGGGCCTCCAGCGAGTCGAAGGCATCGCCTTTGTGGGTCAGCAATTTGACGCCGTTCAGTTCCGCGTTGGTTGCCGCCAACTGCAGCGCGGCTGCGGAGCCATCGATGCAAGTAACTTCGCCGGCGCCCGCCTTCGCGGCGCGCACGCCCCATCCGCCCACATAGCTGAACACATCCAGCACTCGATCGTCTTTGCGCACATAGTGCGTCAGCGCGCGGCGATTCCACGCCTGATCATAAAACCAACCCGTCTTTTGGCCTTCCGCAAATGGCACGGTGAATTCAAGTCCGTCCTCGATGACGCGCCCTTGGGTCTCGAAGGCACCGCCGGCCGCCTCGACATAGTTCGCCAAACCCTCCATTTCGCGTGCGGCACTGTCGTTCTTGAACAGCACCGCTTCGCTATCCAGTACCTCACGCAAGGCTTCGAGTATTTTCGGCTTCAGAGCCTCCATGCCGGCGGTTCCGATTTGCACCACGCAGGCATTTCCGTAGCGGTCGACGACCAAGCCCGGAAGACCATCGGACTCGCCGTACACCAGACGATAGTAGGGTTTGGGATAAAACCGCTCGCGCAATGCCAATGCCGCGCGCAACCGCGTCACGAACCACGCGGTGTCGGGAAAATTCCAGGTCTCGAGCAAACGCGCGCAGATCAAAGAATTGGGATTGACGTAGGCCAGTCCCAGTGCACGGTCGTTGTGCGCCAGCACCCGCACCAGCTCGCCCGCCTTGAGTTTGCTCAGGGGAGTCTGCTGAGTGTCGACTTCGTTGCTGAAGATCCACATATGTCCGGCATGCAGGCGGCGATCTTCGTTGCGCTTCAAGCGCAGCGCCGGCAATTGCGCCGCTTGACTGACGTCGGACATGGAGGGTACTTCGGCTAGAATGCCGGCATTCTATCCGACAAGAGCCCTGTGCATGCAGCACAATCGCCTCGCCGCAGAGAGCAGCCCGTATCTTAAGCAGCATGCTGACAACCCGGTGGATTGGTACCCCTGGGGCGAGGCTGCATTGCACCGTGCGCGTGCGGACAACAAGCCGATACTGCTGTCGATCGGCTATTCGGCCTGCCATTGGTGCCACGTGATGGCGCACGAATCCTTCGAGGATCCGCACACTGCCGAATTGATGAACCGCCTGTTCGTCAACATCAAGGTGGATCGCGAAGAACGCCCGGATCTTGACAGAATTTATCAGGCGGCCCAGCAGATGATCACCCAGGGATCCGGCGGCTGGCCGCTGACCATGTTCCTGACGCCCGAGCAGCAGCCCTTCTTCGGCGGCACTTACTTTCCAAAAGCAGCGAGCTTTGGGCTGCCGGCCTTCACCGAATTGCTGCAGCGGGTGGCGCAATATCATCGGGAACACGGCGCGGAAATTGCCGCGCAGAACGCACAGCTGCAGCAGGCCTTCGCCGCGCTGTCGCCGCCGCCGGCCGCGGCCGGTCTGGTGATGAACGACTTGCCGCTGCGCGCCGGGCGGGCGGCATTGGCAAGATCCTTCGATGATGCCGCCGGCGGCTTCACGCGCGCACCGAAATTTCCACATGCCAGCAGCATCGAACGCTGCCTGCGCCAGTGGCACGCGAGCTCCGGCGCCGCGGAGCCGGATCTTCAGGCCCTGTACATGGCCACGTTGACGCTCACCCGCATGGCGGAAGGCGGCATTTACGATCAATTGGGCGGCGGCTTCTCGCGTTACTCGGTCGATGCGCTTTGGATGATTCCGCACTTCGAAAAGATGTTGTACGACAACGGTCTATTGCTTTGCGAATACGCCCGGGCGGCGCTCGCCACCGGCGATCCCTTCTATGCGCGAATTGCCGGCGAAACCGCCGGCTGGATGATGCGCGAGATGCGCTCGCCCGAGGGCGGCTTCTACTCCAGCCTCGACGCCGATTCGGAGCATCATGAGGGACGGTTCTACGTGTGGTCGACGGCCGAAGTACAGGCGCTGCTCACCGAGCCGCAGTTCGCGGTATTTTCGCGGCGCTATGGGCTCGACCGGCCCGCCAACTTCGAGGGCGCGTGGCATCTGCATGCTTGCGAATCGGTGGAGCGCATCGCGGCTGCGCGCGATGAATCGCCGCATGCGGTACAAGCCTTGATCGACGCGGCGCGCGCCACGCTGCTCGCCAAGCGGGTGTTGCGAGTCTGGCCGGCGCGCGACGAAAAAATACTCACTTCGTGGAATGCCTTGAGCATCAAGGGACTGGCCATTGCCGCGCGCGTGTTGCGGCGGCCCGATCTTGCCGACGCCGCCACGGCAGCCGTCGACTTCATTCACCGGCATCTATGGCAG
>Ga0116227_10003311_pt1 | contig 35992 bp, 43 predicted proteins | sample S1TSphgellanicum_FD_89693 | JGI IMG/M metagenome (GOLD analysis project Ga0116227, IMG submission 89693) | Host-associated microbial communities from peat moss isolated from Minnesota, USA - S1T2_Fb - Sphagnum magellanicum MG | ecosystem: Host-associated > Plants > Peat moss > Unclassified...
CGGTGGGGTCTGTGTCTTCACTGACGACCAGTTCGCTGGTTTGCGTTTCCGATCAGGAAAGTTTTGAAATGCTGTATCCGACAGCCGTCACGGCCACCACATTTACGGCTAATTTCGTGAAGATTCATCCCAGCAATGCGGTGATTTCGGCGGGCGGCGTGTGCGGGTATCTGATGAATCTGACGGCGGATAACGTGACTAGTTCCACATATACGACCACAACGCAGACAATCGTAGGCACGCTGCACTATGCCTGGCCGCTGATGTACTCCACGTCGCCCACCTCCGCTTCCATGCTGGTCACTGCCGACGGCGGCTTTCAGCAGATCACATCACGGTGGAATGCCAATACGGCCAACGGATACGTGCTTTATCCCTTCGCCGAGGTGACTTCGGTGCAGCAAGCAGGCGGCCTTTCGAACACCCTGACGGTTGGGCCGAATAATGTTTCCTGGACAGCGGGCGACTCTGTTTCGGAATTTCTCTACCCGGCCGGGCACCATACGTTTGGAAACTTGATTATCGAGTCTTATTACCCGAACATGTCGCCGTCTGGCGCATTCGGATTGACATACAACTCGCCTCTTACCGGAAATGATGCCATGATGACCATGGCCAACAATGCACCGGTGTCCTTCTACCATTCAGCCGGGGGCGCTTTCGGCCCTCCGCAGGCGATCCGGCTGGGCGGCCCGACATCCCAGACCATTACGGTGGACGTAACGCCGGACAATGCGGCGCTGGCGGTGGGCTGCCTCTCACCCTGCAATTCGACTGCCGCTATTATTGCCGCGGGCAATTCGGATTATTACGACTTCCTAACTTACGACCAGGGGAACAAACATTGGAACTTCAGCGCCAGCACCAACAGCACGCATTACTATTGGGCCAGCAATCAATTTGGCACGCCGTTTAACAACACGTATTTTTCGTCGGATTCCAGCGGAAACGGTTACGTTGCCACGCGGGAAGCAAGAACGGCTGCGTCGGCTAATTCCGATTACGCAGGAGAACTGACTTTTTCCGGCAGTTCCTCGGCAACGCAAAGTTTGCAGGGAACCTACGGCAGCCATCCCGAGTGCGTCGCCAAACCGCAGTTTGATCCGGGATCGGGAAACCGGTTTTGGATCAGCTATGGGACGTCATCATTTACGGTGAACTTTGCTTCGGCGGTTTCTGGGGTGGTCAGCTATTCTTGTGTCGGGCGGAATTAGACCAGCGTTAAACGAAGCATGGCTAAACTTTTAAGGCTATCAACAGTGCTAGTGGCTTGCTTGTTCTCGCAAAACATTTGCGTGGCCCAACAAACGACCGAAACGCCAAGGGAGGCGGCGCTGCCAAAGGGTGTTGTAAGGGCTGATGCAATAGTGGTAATCGGGGGAAAGCCTTCCTCACTTTGGATGTGCCGACGATGACGGTAGCTTCCGAAAACGAGAATGGTTCACCAAGTCAGAACAACTCATGTTTGAAATTGGCACCGCGAGTCCGGCACCCGGTGACTCAAGCTCCTGTACGATCCAAGCGAGCTCGCCCAAACTCTTCGTTTAAACACCGTTGAGGGTGTTAACTCCGGAACCATCTGAGAGTTGGTTCAGAATAGTGCGGCTAGTTGCTGAACTTCCAATAACATTATTACCGGAGCCTTCGGCTGATCGCCAGAGACTATCTTCGCCGGGCACACTTATCTTCGTATCGAGCCTTTGACCGCTCTGCACCACTCTTCGTTCACTGTGACCGGGCTTGTCAATGTGAATATCAGACGAGTTTCGTAGGAGGTGGTCGACGACCCCACGCGGACGGCATGGACTCCTGTCAGAACACTCTCTTTGTTTCTGCCACCTGGCTTGCTATCCGAACTGGCAACAATGTTCCCAGGACTCACACGGTCACCACCCAACGTCGTACCACTTACCCTTGTGCCACATGATGCTACGCGTAAGCACTGGTTCGTCGCGATAGGGAGTCTCTGGCCTTCAGTGGTGGTGATTCCAGTCAGCGTCAGACGTAGTTCGGCTGCGGCCCCTAGTCTTCCGCCGCCCGCCCGCTCTTTGAAGATCGTGCCCGAGACCTTCGCTCCGCGCTCGGCGATAGTAACGCCAACGATGAAGATCGGAAGATCTAACGATGCCCAAAATGTATCGCCACTGTAGTTGCAGTCGGTTGATAATGATTCACTGAGGCGCACTGCGATGTTGGTGCCTGTGGGAATGGTAATTGTGTGCAATTGCGGGGGTACAGCTGGCGGTGGAGATACTTGTACGGTTGGCGGCGACGACAGCTGTGGAGCGGGTGGCCGAAGCATTGCCAATGTGTGCGCGCGATCCCACGGCCGGCTTGTCGTGCCTTTTGACTTTGGCGGCAGGGTCTCAGCACGACTGTTCTTTGCAGGCGGTGATTTCGTGGCCAGCATCGCTTCCGGTATTCCGATGATGGCCGATGCCGCATCGATCTCTGGTTGTGCTTTTATCGGGGACTGGACCTCCTGCTGCACTTTGACTACCGGTTCGGCGCCACGTTGCGCAACCATAACATAATAAAAGCCGCCGACTACCGATAGCACGAGGCCTGACACAAATGCACCTATGACTTTCAATGAACCTGGCTTCAAGACTGCTCCCAGAGTACACATCGACGCGGACCACTGGTCACTTTCCCGTTCCCCTGATTACACCATGACATCGCTCACCCAAGAGTTACGTTAAAGGGTTCCCTTCACAGATGCAGAGGTTCCAATAGAGTTAGTCAGACTAACAGTCACAGAAGCAATTGCCGTCGCGGATCCACTGAGCGTGAACGGAACCACTAAAGAAAACGCACCACCGTACTCTAGACCATCACTACTTGCGAACCACGTTGTCAGTGCGGATCTCAGATCAACGACAAATGTCGATGCCCCCGCAATGCCAGAGCCTGCCGACGGAGTAAAGGTGAACGTAGCGGATTCTAGGTCGCGAGGGGTCGACGTGCCCACGAGCTCAACATCGAAACCTGTCGCCGTGATGTTTGTTATTTGCACGCTATCGCTGACAATTGTTGGGACGGCCTGCTCAATCGTGCTATTCGCAGCAGCAACAGTCTGCCCCGATATTGCCAGCGACACTGAAAGCTCTCCAGCCACGGTGCCAGGGTCAAACCCGGGAATCTGCACGGACGTAGTCCCTGCAGGTATCACCAGGCTTGACGTTGAGGTCTTCGTTCCATTGCCGGCGCCGAAACCTGCGTCCCCGACATAGCCATCGGGAAGGCCCGCTTCGGCCGCATTCAAAGACACCGTCAGCGTACCGCTTATTGCCGCGGTGCTCGCCTGACTCAACTGCAGTATGCCTGTGGTGATCTCGCTAGCCGGAGCCGCGGTTGTAGGCACGCCGCTGATCGTAAAGGAAATTGCCGAAGCGCCTATACTCTGGGCGCTAACCAATAGGGAGAACAGCTGGTCGGCAACTTGCGGAGTCGGAGTGGTGGCATCCGTGAGCTGCACCAAGAGTGGAAACACCCCACTCGCAACGGGAGTACCGCTGATCACTCCATTGGCTGCATTGAGACTCAATCCTCCCGGGAGAGACCCTTTGGTAATGCTCCAAGTATACGGCAGGGTCCCATTCTGACCATTAAGACTCGCCGAATAGGCAATCCCAACGGTGGCCTGCGGCAACCCCGCGCTGCTAATGCTTAAGCCCGGACCAATCGTCACTGTCAGCGACTGCGTAGCAGTCTGCACTGGCGATCCGCTATCGGACACACTCACGGCAAACGTTACAGTGCCAGCCACAGTGGGGGTCCCTGAAATCGTGCCTGTTGCGCCATTTAGAACCAGGCCTGGCGGCAGCGTGCCGGATTCCACGGCCCATTGAAGATATGGAACTGTCCCACCCTGGGCCAGCAGAGTGGCCTGGTAACTCACCCCCGCTGTGCCCGCTGGTAAAGAGTTGGTGGCGATCTTCAGCGTGGCGGGACTCACCGTGATGTTCAACGACTTACTTACAGTCAGGGCAGGCGAACTGGCGTCAGAAACGCTTACAAGGAACGAAGATGTTCCGAGCGTACCCGGAGTGCCCGTGATCGTGCCCGTTGCTGTTGCCAGGGTAAGCCCAGATGGCAGTGATCCGGAAGCCAGCGACCACTGGTAGGGCGAGGTCCCTCCCTGCGCCGCAATCGACCCTGCATAAGGCGCCCCCAGAGTTCCGGTTGGCAAACTCACTGCCTGAATCGACAACGCGGCTAAGACGGGGAAGCTTTGGGAGACTGACGACGCCTGTAGGTAAGCGCTATTTCCATTCTGCGCCGCTGTCAGCGTGCAAACACCGGCAGTAAGAAATGACGCGATCGCTCCCGATACTGAACAAATCTGTGGAGTGGCGGAAGTGTAAACCAATGGTAATCCCGAACTCGCCGATGCACTCAACGTGATTTCGGTGCCAAGCAGCTGCTCTGATATAGGACCAAAGGTAATCGTCTGCGCTTGCTGAGTGACCAGAAAGCTATAAGCTTGAATCGATCCAGTAAGCGGTGACCCTGCCCCGGTCAATGTTGACTCCTGGCCATCAGTCGAGTATGCATACAATATGTGAGGTCCAGGCTCAAGAGCAGTAAGCGTGCCCACATAGAGCGAGCCGCTCAAGGTAGCAGCTGTCCAGGCATGTTGCCATGTATCGACCTGCCAATATACACTCTCGACTGCTGTCGGCGGCGAAAAATCGCTGTTTGCGTTGAAGTTTACGCTAGAAGCTGCAATGCTAGTGCTGTTGTTGGCAAACGGCAAAATATTTGTCTCAAGCGGCACACTTTCGATGGCCTGCGGGCTGATGACCGATAGCCCATTGGATGTCACCACATATGTGTGGTTCGTCATCGCATTGAAGGCCAGCGCCGATGAGCCAGGCACAACACCAACACCAGCAGCGATCCAGGACGTGAGCGTGGCTGCATCAATCACCACGACCTCACCTGACCGGCCGTTGGCGGTCGTGACATAAATCTTGTTCCCTGCTGGGTCTGTGGTGACCGCCATCGGGGGCGATCCCACTGCCACCGACCTTACAGCGTTTGTTGCACCGTCAATCACCGACACAGTATTACTGCCCTCGTTCGCAATATAAATTGTGTTAGTTACCGTATTGATCGAAATGGCCGACGGACTCGTATCCGTGGCCACGGTCGTTGTCGCTTCGGTGCCTCCATCGATGACAGTCGCGTTCGCACTATCTCTGTTGGCCACGTAGACTTGATTCGAAATGGCATTGACCTTTATCGCCACAGGGCTTGTTCCGACCGCCACCGTAGAAGTGACGTCTGTGGCACCATCAATCACTGTCACGCTGCCACTGCTTTGATTCGCGACGTATACTCGATTCCTAATGACATCGACAGCCAAGGCGCTGGGGTTGCTGCCCACCGGCACCACCCTTGTCAGCCCTGATGTTCCATCAATCACGTGGACAGTTCCGCTGCCCTCGTCTGCAACGTAGATCTGGTTGGTGATTGGATTTACCTCTAAGGCAGAAGGACTGATACCCACCGGTATCCTCGTGACGAGGGAGGTCACGCCATCAACCACGGCCACATCGCCGCTCCCCTGATCTGCAACGTAGATCCGATTGGTGGTTGGGTTGACAGCTATCGCGACAGGGGTCGCGCCCACTGAGACGGTGCTTGTTGCGCTTGTCGCCGAATCAAACACAGTGATCGTTGAGCTTCCACTGTTCGCCACATACGCCCGATTCGTCATCAAGTTAAGCGCTACAGCCACCGGAGTCGCGCCGGTCGCGATACTCGTCACATTGTATGCCGCTCCATCGATGACTGTGACCGCACCATTCGACACCGAGTACGGGCCGTCCTGCGCAACATAGATCTTATCTAGGATTGCGTTCACTGCAAGCGCAGTCGCATCAACACCGGTTAGCACTGTTGACGTGGCCTTAGTGGAATCCTGAATCCGCGTGATGCTTCCCGCACTTCCTCCAGAGGACGCCACATAAACATCGCCCGTTAGCGGATTCAACACGGCTGAAGATGACCCAGGGCTTATGCTGACGTTAGCCGTCTGATAAGAGGACCCGCTAATGACCGTTACAAATGGGCTTTGGGCGTTCAAGACAAACACTTCCTGTGACACCGGATTAACCAAGAGGCCTACTGGCTGGGAGCCCACCGCCACCGCCACCGTTCCATTAGTCACGCCATCGATTACCGTGACGGTGTTATCGCCAGAGTTAGCAGTGAAGATCTTGCCGGTCACCACATTGACGGCAACCGACACAGGCTGCGACCCGCATGCCACTGTCACCTCATTGTAAGTGGCTCCATCGATCACCGTTACAGTGGAGCTTAACTGGTTGACAACATAGGCTTTATTCGAAACAGGGTTCACCGCCACGAACACCGGGGCTATCCCTACGGCGACCGTCTGAGTCGCATTCGTAAGGCCGTCTACGATTGTGACCGTTGCGCTTAGGTAGTTCGCTATATACACTTGGTCGGTCACCGGATTGACAGCAATACTAACCGGCTGGGAACCGACAGCGACAGTAGTGCTGCTGTTCGTGACTCCGTCAAGAATAGAAATCGTGCCATCAAGGTAGTTGGCTACATATATTTTGTCGGTGACAGCGTTCACCGCGACAGCTACCGGCTGGGAGCCAACACTCACGGTTGTTGAGTTATTCGTCGCGCCGTCAATCACCGTCACACTGTCGCCCAGCTGGTTAACTATATATAGTTTATTGGTGATCGGATTGACCGCGGCTGACACCGGCTGAGCCCCAACGGCTATTGAGCCCACCACTGTCTGGCAATGCATGACGCCTGGTGTAGTGAAAACAAAAAAGAGACTTAAATAAAACGCTGCATTGGCCAACACAGTGGCTCGAAGCTTAGTCGCTAAGATCGGGTAAGGGTGTTCTGAGGCTTTCATCAGCAGGGCTCCGTCGCGGCAGTAACGTGTCAGCAGGGCTTATCTAGAGATGGTTGTGTTGAGAGCGCCATAAGAGTCGGGGCTGGCGTTTCCATCGCCGGTTGCGGCCGCGATCTTCAAGACCGACCACCCTTGATCTGTGGAGACAAGAAACGTAACGCCGTCGCGAAGCTCTAAGAGAGCGTGTATGGGTCCAGCTTGATCTCGAGACACGGACACACCGGTCTTCACGCAAATAACCGACACGTCGCCAGTACCGATGTTCGCGGCTAGCAGTTCTCCGTTTTTACTCGCAGCTAGTTCGTCCACGCGTTTGTTCTGGAGCAGCAACCGGGGAGACTCAGCGACATCACTTGATATGGGCAACACAGTGACCGTCATATCGTTGGCGTCACTGATTATAAGATCATGTGTGTGCGGCAGGAATAGGAGAGTGCTGGGAGTGCCCGGCAAGTCAATAGGCTTCCAGGCTCCACGATTCCATGACGACACCGCTCTGCCGTCCTTTAATACTGCGATTACTACAGCTGCATCTTCAGAGACCGCCAGCAGTAAAGGGCTGCCACCGATGCTTGGCATGTCCGTGGCATATGCCTTAGATGGGATCGAGCGAAGAAGTTGCAGTTTCCCGAGGGCCGCAGAGTAGAGCAGTGCGGCGTCGCCGAGGGCGCTGAAGATGACCATATCGGGGTGTGCCAGTGCTCCGTCTATAGCCACCCCCTCTTTTGCTAGTGCGGTCGTAGCTTGCATGTGCATCCGCCAGACAGCCATGGGGTTATCTAGACTGCTCTCAACCAGGGCGTACATTTGCCTGGGGGGTAAATAGAGCCGGGTTGTTGCGGAAGGCGGCGTAACCGCCCCGCATAGAACAGGGCCAAGGCCAGCTATTGCGACAGCAGTCAGGGCTGGCTCATCGCCCGGAATGTATCCGGCGATAGGCAAGCCCGCGACCACCGTCAAACGATCTTGTCTGGGGAGTGTCTTAACGGCCTCAAACGAATCGGCCGAGCGGGTCCGCTGAATAGGTTCGTTCAATGGATGAATCGTCACCAGGGGCTGCTGAGACATAAGGATTACTGCCGAACTGAGAAAGAGACAGATATTCTTCATTGCTAGGAGTCCTTCACGCTGGTTATCGCGTCCGGAGCACAAACCTCTTCAGTGAGGACCACCGACTGTGACTGTTGAGCCAACTCCGATAGTCGCTGTCAGCGCCGACGATGCGGAGGATCCTCCCGAATGAGCCACGGTCAGGGCCGCGGCCAGGGAAGAGGCAGCAATCACGGCCACGATAATGCTAAGCGAACGCGGCGATATCTTGCGAGCATGGCTTCCTCCGCTGAGTACGGGCGTGTCGTCACGATTGTTTTGGGAAATGTAGGTTGTGGCAGTCAGGCCGTGAAAGGCGGCGACGACGGCAAGCTGGAACTCACCTATGCCGACTGGTATCGCCCCAACCAGCGTTGCGCGCCCGAAGTGATCCGTGGTCAATGTGATGGACCGATGGCCGTCGGCAAACGTGACGCTGGGGCCGGTTGATGGGGCAGTGATCGTTACCGATGCGCCGGCGATTGGAGTGTTATCGTCGTAGGAGACCTGGATAACAGGTTGAACGGCCCTGCCCCTCCTGATATCATTTGTTGCGCCCTGCCCGCTTAGTATTGAGATTTGAAGTGTCTCAGAAAGATGCGCGTCGTCCCATTCTGGCATTGCCAGGGGTTGTGGTGTCACAGGAGATACTAAGTTGTCGCCGACCTTTGGTTCAGATCGTGCATAAGAGACGGTGAAGGCGAGCAGCAGCGAAACAAGGCAGGTTGTCGACAATCGCGTAGTCATAAACTGGTCGTTCCTTTATGTGTTGTTTTAGCGGTGAGTGCAGGCAGGTCCTTGGACGCGGACCCCTTTTTCCTCCTTGCGGGGGCGCCGGGCGGAGGGTATTTGTCAAGCGGTAGCCGGGTACTAAGTTAATAGGTGGTTTCGGCTTGCACTTGTTCTCCGAAAACTTGCGGGATTGCGAAGTTCCGGCTGGCGGCTGGTCACTTGGAAGTAATGTCGAGAACTTTTTGCGGTTGCCGATACCTAACTGATACACACGCTGTCTACATAGTTGTATGGTTGAACTTTTTGCTAAACACGAACCTGTTAGGTTGTTCCCCACGACTATGGCCGCTGACGAGGAGTCCGATGGCGAGTTCTTGCCACACCACAGTTCTGATGCGCAATCGAGCCAGGCAGTTGAGAGGCGGGACGGGTCTCGGGAAATGAGCTTAGTCCGCTACGAGGACATCCTTCCCGTAGTGCGAACGCTGGGCACGAGGGTCATCATCTGTCAATATCTCACGCTAGGGCTGACCGTGATGTTGTGTGTTTACATGTCATTAATGATATTCGCGGCACCACAGTGGCTACCGGCTAGGCCAGGATTCCATGACAACTTTCCGTCGATGACTCGTCCGGAGCAAGAAAAGCCGCCTCAAACCGCTGACGATACGAGACAGGGCGCAATGCGAGAGGTTCCGGCGGCGAAGGCGATAGGCTCGCCTGCTGATCTGAGCACCACGTTGTCGAGAGGGAACAACGTCCAAAGTCCAAAACGGCGTACCGATGCGCCTGGGCGACACGATGGTATCAAGACACCGCGGAGCCGTCGCAAGCCGCAGCGGCGCGTTAGGGGTGGACCGACTGCTTCTGTGCCGTCTTCTAGCCAGAGCAGTAAGGCCGTCATAATTCCTGGCGCGGCGATTCACATGGACTCTCAGGGGCGCGTTGACTATTGGCTCGTGCGACGTGAGGACGGACAGCTCACTAGAATGAAGCCTGTCGACGTTACACCACTTGGAGTCGTATTTCGCGAGATGGAGAATGGTCAAACATATTTGGTGACCTTCGAGGGCGAGTGGACGAAGTTTCGTTCAAACTAGTATGCGGGTTCCGTGCTGTTGTCCTCCTTATTTCAAACAGCTTGCCCTGTGGGAACAGTCTATTAGGGTGGTGGCTGGTCGATTCGCCACACCAGTCAACGACGTCTGTTCTGGCGGGGCGCAGCGGGAATAAGGCGAACAGTCTGATCAATACCGTGCGGCGCGAGAGATCGAGGTCAGGACTGCTAAGGCTCGAGTTGGTCGCGAACGCGTCAGGGCTGGCGCGAACGAAGCCCGGCAACCACCTGCTATTGCGGCAATAAAAGCCGCCGAAGTCAGACGCCCCGTGGGAAGTATATGGCGCGCCGTGTTGAGTCAATTGCAATTCCCAAGTTGCCAATTACTTCCATCAGAAACAAGCAGACAACCTCGATTCTGGTTTACCACTTGGCTGGTGTTCCCACCTACTGTGCTAGCACCGGGAGTGAGAGTGACCGGTCCCGCCCCATAGTTGCGGATCGTAATTGGACACCCCATTAGAAAATTCCCCCCCAAAGAAGGCTGAGCCAAGGTGACGGCCACCGGTGAAGCACTAGCGTAGGTGACAAGTCCCCCACAGTCGGTGCTGAGAATTGTGTCCGAATTTCCTGTGACTGCTCGGACTCCCATCGATACATTCACTTGCAAGTTTGTAGAGCCAACGGCGGAAGTACCTAAACCGTTTTGAAGCGTATAGACACTGGTGGGCACGTACGAAGCGGATGAAGAATAATAAATGAGAGTCTGGTTATTTGCAGGGGAGGTACTGGAGACATTGATCCCTCTAATCGACGAGGCGTTTACGCCAGATGCCACACCAATCACCATCCACGTATTTGTGGACGTGCATGCGTAGAGATTGCTGCCAGCCGACGCAGCCGAGTTAAAGTAGAGCTGGCCGATGGTACACGTTGCCGGCAACGAAGTACCTACAGTCACAGGTCGAGTGACAGGCATCGCGGAGAAATCAGGATTCTTCGTTTGTTGAGCTAGGTTAAGGCTTGTCGGCTGTTGTTGCTGAGCGCTGACCGCCCCGCAGAGCAAGAGCAACCTAATCATAGTTGCCCCCAGCAATAACAACGGGACATTCGAGATCTTCACTGTTTGCGGAGTTCGAATATGTGATCGGGGTTCGAAGAACATATATCAGGATGGTGGCTGTACATTTCGGAAACTCGCACCTGTTTTTGTTTCCGCAAGCTTTGGGGAGACCCAACTCGGCTGAGAATTTATCATTTGCAAGGCAACTACGCTGATGTCCTCCAGACTCGACGTTTATGCCCATGTTCCGTCACTTGCTTGCTTTGTCATCTGTTAAGCAATATCTATCTGGACTTGTTCTTGCATCCCTTTTTGCCAGCCTTGCCTCTGCAAGCAGCATTGCGGTGCGGGACGTGGTTTACGCTAGCGACGAAACACCGTTCTCTGGGCGTCTTGAGATCACGTCACGGAGTGACCAAAACCTAGTATTATCACTCGACGTCCAAGATGGAATGTTAAGCGTTCGCCTTCCCGCGCCCGGACAGTACGATGCGATATATCGTCCTAACCAGGGAACAGCATGGCGCGAGCTATGGAATGTAGCAGGCTCTCGAACCAACTTCACTCGGAAGGAGTTGACACAGCCGGAAGATCCCGAAGCAGTTTCGCCCAGAGCATCAAAAAAAGATATTACGCTGCCGATCCCTGAAGCCAGTGTTGCCGGATTGGTCACGAGTCTCTCGGCCATCAATCAATCCATAGCTACGGAAACGGCCGCGGTATCAGTAATTTCTTCACGGCTGAGTGCGATCAGATCATTACTTGTATCGGCCACCGATAATCTTGCTTCACAAGCTAACGGCGTGAACAAATCATTTCAGTTGTCGGCGACTCCGGTTGCGGGCTCGTTAAGGCTTGTCTGGAACGGTCAGAGACTGCATGCGCCTGATGATTTCAGTATAACGGGGATTGTAATAACGATGCAGTCTGCGCCGGCAAGCGGAGATGCATTAATCGCGCAATATCAGCCTGCTTCCACTAATCAGCCTGCTTCCACTAATTCTTCGGTAAGTGAAAAGGACATCACCCTTCCGATATCGATGACGTCGGTAACTGGATTGTCGTCAGCGCTGAGCGCTATTCACACCTCAATAAGCTCATTATCGTCAACGATCAGCTCTCTCAGCGCGGAAATGCCCGGAGGCAGTGGCGTGATACTGGGCGAAACACCGGGCGGCACACTTAACGGTTCCAACGCGGTCTTCACCTTGGCCCATACTCCAGTGCCACCTTACGTTGCTATCTATCGCAATGGACTTCGGCAAGCCCTAGCTTTTGACTATACGCTCACCGGCAGTTCAATCCAATTTCTAACCAATTCGATACCTGGTGGATCGGAAACGCTCTTGGTCGATTATGTGTTCCAGTAAACGGGTAGTAGGTAGCAACGGAATAAAAAAGTCCGCTTTAAGACATACCTCCCTTTCTATTCTTTGCTCCCCATTACCCTAGCCGAAAGGACGGTTGTTGGGTACTGCAAGTTGCCCTCATTACCTGCTGCTAAGAACTTCGACGCTCGAATTCCTTCGACGGCCATCAGGGCATTTGTTTTGCCTGCTTTTCTCTTGCTAAGAGGCTCGGTGCGCGCGCAGGATGCCGAACAGATTGCCCCACATAGTCCATTCCCCAAAAAGTCGTCCGACAAAAGAACCCAGGAAAAAAAGCCCGGGCGCGAACTGGCCCCGCTCTGACTCCGGCCAATCCGGCGGCGGTTCCATTACGCTCACTTCCAGTCCTCCGGTCACTTGGAGTCTCAGCGGCGTAGGCACCCTGAGCAATCAAACGTCAACTTCCGTCATCTACACCGCTCCTTAGTCGGTGGTGGTGGCGCAAGTTCATTTGATGCCTTCACCAAGTGAAGACGCCCACCAGGATGGCGGGCGTCTTCAGGAGTATTGCTGCTTTATTCGTGCAGCAGGTTGAAAGTGAAACGTCTTTTATCAACTTAGCAAAGTTTTGATTCCTAATGCGGAAGAATTTTATGTTTCTCCTTTTATTTGCCAGAATAATCTTAGTTGACTCCTCCGAGTTTTCTTATAAGATCGATGCAACTCCTATGCCGTCTATCTACAGATCAACAGAGAGTTTGTTGAGGCTCCAGGCCGTGCAAAGAGCCCTTGAAGCAGTGTCGGCTTGCTCAGGCTGTATTGCCATTTGTCAGCGGTTTTCAAACGTCTGGGGTGAGATCCAAGTCTGTGGCGTCTGTGGCAATATATGGCAAAGCAAACGCATCGGGTGGGATTTCATCGAAAATGAGGTTCAAGTGAAGATGTTTGCTGCCCTGACCAAGGTTGTATCGTGCATTGAAGAGGCTCAGCAGCAAGACGTGGATCTTCCTTGACAGACAGTGCCCGCAGCACCGCAGAAGTCATGAAGTCATTCTGAGTTAGGACGCCCTGTCAAACATAATTGCTCTTGATGTTGGTCAGTGGCTTGCTTCAACACTCCAGAAACAAGGAATCCCTGACGACCGTGGAAGAATCCGGCTTACCCGTGGGCCAGACCTGCCCCGGCGATGTCGTCGCCGGAATGAAGTCATCGGCGACTAAGTCACCGGCACTGAACGAACACTGGAACCCACATGCTGAGGGCGTCGGTGTGCGAGAAGCAAGGCTACTCCTGTGACATGTTCGGTTACCATTCAGACAGGAGAGACGCCGATGGGAGAAGCGCCTTGGACGTCATGAAGCAGGAGTTTCCGCCCGTTCAACCGTCCTATATACTTCGTTATTGGTGCCTCTTGCACCTGGGACCCTCTGCTCCACATATGATGTGGTAGTTGAGTTTTTGGAGGCGGTAGCCATCTGATGGCCCGTATGGCAACTATCATTGGCAGCGCGACGGATATCGATGGCGCTGCCTGGGATGTGCGTGAGCGTCGCCCAACGGGTCACGGACGGGATCTTATGTTCGGCTGGCCGGCTGGCTTGCGCGGAAAAGGCTGTGGCGGCCCGAGGCTTATACCAACCGGGGAACTGATTGATTATTGGAGATCGCTGCCCCTCAGCCGCAATGGCGCGATTTATGATCTGCCCGGCGGCAAAAAGCACAATCAAGCGTGTCCGCGCGCTGTTTGGCCTCAACTACTACTTAGAGACCGAGGAGTGGTGGCTGGAGCTCATATCGGATCTCACGGATTGGCCAGGAGAGAGATTTGCAAAGGTGCATGGCGTGTCTCAGGAGATGGTGTCGATCATGCACACCCGGTTAGTTGGACGGCGCATCCGCGGCGATGGTTGGTGGCGCGAGAAGAGTAACGCGGCGATTCTAAAATCTGAGCTGCCGAGAGCGTACGTCGCGGATCGCCTTGGCATATCGGTGGGCGCTGTCGGGAGGCTGCGGTGGATGTTGAGGGCGGGCAGATGAGCGAGGACAAAATCCTCACGCCGTTGACTCGGAAAGTTCGGGCTGAAGTTTGTCCAACCTTTCAGCCCAGAACAACCTGCGCATGTGCTTTGAGGTTGAGGCGGCAGCGTTCTTGCTGGCGCACCCCGCGCATAGGTTTTGGGTCGAGGGTTTCCGCTTGCCGCACTGCTGGCACTTGCATTGTGGCAGTGCCTGAATGGTGGCGGAAAAGGATTCTTGTCGGCGCGCCGCTGTGGCGGGGCGGCCGAGACGCGTGCCGGTCTGCCGGACGTGGCGCAATCCGGCCCTGACGCGTTCGCGAAAGAATGTATTCTGAGTGAACTCTGTCAGGAAAGCTCCGGCGGTAGGGCGAGGGTTTTCATCGTAATGAGCGCGATCTTTTGGTAGACGTCCGCCCGACCAAACTCGATGGAGGCAAAAGGAAACGCTTTCTCGCGCTGATGTTCCTCCAGAGCGATCTGCTGCTGTACCTGGTCGGCAATTAGATTGAAGGCTGCTTTGTATTGTTCGAGCTTGTCCAGGGCCTCGCTTTGTGGATTGGACATGGCGTGATTGTATCGCTGATTTTGCCCTCCCGCAGATGTTCGTGCATAACGAAGAATTGCATGGTATCCTAGCAGTGAAGAAGGGGTCTTATGGGAACCATCACAAACAGCCAGGAACTCATTGTATGGGCCGAAAAAGGCACTCTGGCTGAGGCCAGGGATACATTCTCCCGATTTGACGCCTCATTCCTGGCGATTCCATCGGCTGCTTCGAAGAAGGATATCCCAGCCTCCAAGGTTTCACTCTTCTATCTGCGCGAGGCGGAGCCCAAGGCGGAGGTTGAATCCATTCTGAAGGCGATCAAAGGACACAAAACCTCGTTTGTGGTTCTCTACACGCCCCATCACTCCCCGGAGTTTGCATTCCGCATGGGCAAGATGGTGGGGAAGCATTCTCTCGACAGCGCCGATTGGGCCTTCAACCTGCGTCATGTGGAACAGCTTCTCCGTGCCCGGAATGTCCTGGCTCACCGTGCCCATAAGACAGCGGATGCTTTCGATATCGTGGCGGCCCGCAAGCGGCTTGGCCTCACCCAGGAACAGATGGCAAATGCCCTGAACGTGGCCACGAGGACGCTTCAGAATTGGGAGAGCGGTGTCGGAACAAGCCAGATGCCCAAGAAGACGCAAGACCTGCGGGAACTGCTCGGATTGATGGATGATTATGTCATCGCTCCCAGGGAGAGAGCGTGGCTGGATACGCCGCTGCCGGCAGTCCAGAACCGGCGTCCGGCGGATGTGATCTCCGGCGGCAAACTGCGGGATCTGATCGTCGAGTTTCAAAGGCTCCGGGAAGGGCAGCCTGTTTGAGTTTCAGCAGCGACGAACTCAGCGCGATTGCGGAGTGGGCCGCGACTGCGGAGCCTTTGAAGGGTAATTACTATCGCAGCGTCGAATACCGGCACATGGACCCGCAGGAGGTGCTGAGCGGAAGAGGCGCGGCACTCTACGGTGGCCGGTTCGCTTCGGTTGGAACCCGAGCCGCCTTTCTGGCGGAGTCCGACAGCGCCGCTTCCGGGGAAGTACTGGCACGAAAAGAGCGCCTCGGCGGCAGTCCTCAGATCACGCTCGACAAGTACCCTCGCATCGTCTTTGGTGTGTCGGTTTCCCTGGAGCGGGTGCTGGACCTCTTCAAAAGGGGGTTTCCCAATACACTGGTGCCCGTCCGGCAGAGATGTCTTGCCCCGGACGATCTAACCCCGTCGATGGAATTGGGCGACCTGTTGCGCGCGCGATCCATTCAGGGACTCGTCTTCCGGAGTGTGGTAGGCCGCGGCAAGAACCTGATCGTCTATCTGGAGCATTGTCCGGCGGATGCGCTGGAGATTCATAATGCCGCAGAACTGATGGAAAAGATGCGGCAAATTTTAAAGACGCCAAAATGAAGAACTGCTGCCGCTTCCGATAAGTTCTTGGCTATTTTGCCCGCCGCCGCGGTGGGGAGGCACTATCAGAATTATTGCTACAAACCTCGATCCCGCGCCGCTGGTAGCAGCCGCGCTGCTGGAGAGAAATCATCGCCGGGCTGAGTTCCTTGCGCGACGGACACCACTAACGGACACCAATAGCTGCCAAGTAGTAGAGAAACAGGGTTACGGTGCAAAAGACAATAACGGCGATCACGAATAGATCCGCCGACGTGACCCGTTGTGGAGACCTCTTAGTCCTCCGCAGCGCAGCCGCTGTGAGCGCTGACAATCATTCTGATTGTACTGTACTCCTTTCGGGAATATAGGGTAAGGAAGGGGGCGGGAAGCTGCTAAGAAACCCGCCCTTTGCTATAAAGATGATATTTGCGTCCAGCAGCCCCGTATAGGTCATGGCTGGCCGTAGCCCATGTCATTTTCCTGGGCGTCTGCAGCCAACCGGTCGAGAACGGCTTGACGGTTCTGGTCGATGCGATTTTTGTAGGTCATGACATCTTCCATCAGAATTCGCCGGTGCTTGCCGACTTTTCGGTGGGGAATTGCACGATCGGCAAGAAGCTTGATGAAGTAAGGGCGAGAAACGTTGAGGATCGCGGCGGCCTGAACCGTGGTCAACTCGGCATTTTCCGGGAGGATCCAGACCCCGCGACCGGCAGCCATGGCGTCCAGAATGTCCATCAACAGAGCAACGGCTCCTGCTGGCAATTCAAGCGGTTGCTCCCCGTGATCCTCGTCGACAACGCGAACAAATAGGGAGTTTTCCCGTCCACGGTACTGCGAAAGACGCTGTCCGACTGTACAGGCCAGAGCAGCTTCCCGCGCACTTGGCGGCGAGTGGCGATTTGTTGGTAAGGCAAGCGTGGGCATGCTCTCTCCTCTTTGAAGTTGTAGTTTGGGGCGCACGAAGCGGATCATCAAGTGCCTTAAGGCCGGTAGCCCCGCCTAATTTTGGCTCTTATGCGTTTTTCCAGAACCGTCTGAGCCAGTTCTTCTGTTTCAAAAGGCCGTCGCATCACCTTGCCATGCGAACCGATCCGTCCCCATTCGGCAACCAGCGCCCACTCGCCGAAGAGGGTTGGGGCAAGCTGCACGGCATAAAAAGCGATGCATGCTTCTCGAGACAAGTCTGAGCGCGTCAACCGCATCATTTGTCAGGCTCCTCCTGCGCCAAGGCGCGCCAAAGCGTATGGCGGCTGACCTCCAGTTGCTCTGCGACTTGGACTTTGGTGTAGTCCCCGGAACGCAACAGCGCCCGCGCCCTCTTTAGATCGCCTTCATTCAGTGCCTTGGGTCTGCCGCCGACGCGGCCCCGGCGGCGGCCCGCCTTCAGGCCTGCGTTGACCCTCTGGCGCAATAAGTCGCGCTCAAACTCCGCCAGGGCGGCGAAAATATGAAAGGTCAGCTTGCCGCTCGGCGTGGTGGTGTTGATGTTTTCTGTGAGGGAATACAGCTCGACCCCGCGTTCGTTAAGCAACACCGTCGTCTCGATCAGTTGGCGGAGAGACCACGCCAAACGATCCAGCTTCCAGACAATGACGACATCTCCCTTGCGGGCATTGTCGAGGAGCTTCATTAGTTCCGGCCGCTCAGTCTTAGCCCCAGATGCCTTCTCCTGATAGACGCGGGTGCACTTGGCGTTTTTTAGCGCATCCATCTGCATATGGGTCTCCTGAGCGTCCGTTGAGACTCGGGCGTAGCCGATTTTCATGGTGCAAAAACAAAAAACATGAGGCTATTATGCACCATACATTATGCACCATAGTTTTGCAACTGTTTTTGGCAGTTCCCTGCTTCTTGCCAGTGGCGCACCGCCAAGGTGCAAAAACAAACGATATTGCAGCGCGCCTTCGGCGAGGCGGAATAAGCGACAGGCTGGCCATCTGGCAGCAGGTCAGCACGAAAGCTTAGCTGATGCCAATAACCAGGCTTTCGCGGGCTGCCTCCACAAACTCCTTTATTCGTGTGTTGGCCACAGGAACCGAAAGTGGAGCTTACTTAGACTCTTGTTCGTGCTCATCACCGGCATCACGACCTCTCAATTCGCTCTCCAGTTCTTCGGTGGTGGGCAAGGCACCTTTCAGCTTGTCAGGGAGGGCCGCGGCTAGCTGGTATTCTGACACGCCGATTGGTTTCGAGATATCCCGCAGCGCCCACTCGGCCACCAGCTTGTCTCGCGTCTTGCACAAGATGAGGCCAATGCTCGGCTGGTCGTCGGGATGCTTCAGCAGCTCGTTCACGGCGGTGAGATAGAAATTCATTTTCCCGGCAAATTCGGGCCGGAACTCCTTTGTCTTTAAATCGACCACGACATATGCCCGGAGCTTGGGTAGTCGGTATCAATGGACCGTTATGTTGCGCACTCCATAACGTCCGTTGCTACCCAACACCCGAATTGATTGTGGAGCGGACTCGTGCCGGTTTGGAAGCTGCGCGGCGGCAAGGCCATGTGGGCGGCAGGAAGCGCCTGATGACGGATAAGAAGCTGAACGCGGCCAAGAAACTCTTGGGATCTGGCACGCCGCCGCAGGAAGTTGCCCACATCCTTGGCATTTCCGTGCCAACCCTCCATCGGTGGCTGCCCGCAGCTATGAGAAATTGACCCGTTGTTCCCCGCAAATTCGAAAGATTAAGAAGTTCTTAACAGAAGATTAAGCCATCAGGTGTATTTCCTTCCGAATCGTTCTCACAGTTGTGATCCGCTTTGTGGTCAGTGCTTTACGAGCTCCCCACTAATTCCACAGCAATTGCCGGCGGCAGGCTCGTGTGCGGAAAGGAGCACTCGCACATGCACACACCTGTCATTCTCGATCCCTGTGTAGTCGCCGTCATTCAGGCGCTTCTCAGCTTCTTGTTCTAGTCCAGAGGGGGGCAGTGCGTGGTGGCACTGCTCCCAGACGAAAAAGGCCGCTCTCAGCGAGAGACAGTGGCCGGAAGGCAACCCGGATTGTTGCAGCAGCCTGCCCGAGCAGGCCACCTGGCCAGCGCCCGTTTTGCCGTCATCGCTCCACAGGGGCAGCGATAAGCGCTTGGCTTTCGCGGACGTGCCGCAATTTCCGCCTGCCGTGCCGGTGTCCGCCGGGCTGCCGAGGCCACACCACCGAGCCTGCCGAGAGCGACTGCTGCCGGATTTTTTGCCGCCACCGAGGCCGCTGATCCCATCCTCGCTATCTCCTGGCGGCGTTCAGCCGGCACCACCAGTCTGGCCGCTTGGCGCACAGCCGGGTTGGCCCGCCAGCAGCCGCAAGACACGGTCCGCCCGCTCGTCAGCTTGGTGTCGCGGATCTCTTTCGATTGTGACCCGCAGTCACACTGGCACGTCCAGTAGCCGTGTCTGCCGACCACATGATGCAATTCCACGACCTTGAGCCGGCCGAAGCGCCGCCCTTTGAGGCTAACGCGCTCCGGGCCTGGTGCGGAGCCTTTTCGCGCATTAGGCATACATCTCATCTCCGGCCTTCAAAATTGGCCATGCAATGGCCCTCCCATCCGGCCCGCAACCTTCGCCGTAAGCGATTGCGTTGCCAAAATAGGCCTCCGGATCATCTTTCCCATGTTTATTTCGCGAGGCAATCCGTATCCGTCTAACTTCTTGCGCGGCTGAAGCCAGATCAGCGTGCCATCTCTTTGCTCGCGGGTTTCCTTTTTCGCTGTTTGTGAAGACGAGTTCGATTTTCTTTGGCATTACGCAACCTCCACGGCATAGCCGTATCCATCGCATATGTGGCATTCCGCCGTGTCGCTGATTGCACACCGGCACTCATAGCGACCGTAGTTGGGACACACTCTGCCAGTCCCCCTGCACTGGGTGCAGGGGTTTTTCTCTGCCTTCTCTCGGTCCACATGTCCAGACCCAAGACCAGCAATCGACTGCATGTGCGACAACAAGTTGCTTTCCATCCCGCCTCTCTTTTCCGCAACCTCTCGGCTACATCTCCAGACTACCCCAACCGCTTGGCTGTGTCAAAACTAAAGCTACTAAGTTTCTTCCTATTTCCTAACCATCTGCCGATACTCCGCCTGCTGCTCCGGTGCCAGCGCCGCGCATCTTGCCTCGCGTTGATCCGTTTTCGCGCCGTCGCGTTTGCCGCGTTTTGCGTCATTTTGCCGCGCCCGCCATTCTGTACTTACTGAAACGAACGTTTTAGCCCAGAACAGGGCAATTGTGACACCGACGCCGAGCGAAGGCCAGCGCGTGAGCGCCCTTTTGACAGACGTAGCGCCGCATTGACATTGGAGAACCAGGCTTTCGCAGGCGTGACGCGATAGCGGATTGTTACTCGGACGTTCGGACAGCAGCCGAGGCTTTGCCACCCAGTTTGCCCAGCGCGACGGGCGCCGGGTTCGATCCGTTCCTGTCCAGCACAGGGCATAGAGCCATCGATTGAGCCGGAACTGCAGCGCGGCATCGGCAAAGTCTTTGAATCCGCAATGGCGGCGGCGTATTTCGGCGGCATGATCCCAGCGTGTTTCACCCTGGCCGTAATAAACGAAGCAGCTCAGTTGCTCGACCCGGAGCTGCCGGGCGATGCAGTGGATAACACCCTGCGGCACATCGGACAGATCTTCCAGAAATGTGCCGAGAAATCTCGCTGTGCAGAGCTGGATGGCGAAGCCCAGCCGGGAATGGTCACCCCGATGAGAGTTGACGATTGTGCGATCGCGGTCGTCAAGGAAAAAGTACCGGGACAACTGCTCCTGCGTGGGTTCCCCGCAGAAGCGGCCATAACGCTGCCGTTGTTCCTCGGTGAGAAAGCTGACAGGCATAAAGCCTCCTTTTGGCCGGGGGGAGGCGTTTGCATAACTTAGAAGTTTTGCGAGAAACCAAAACCACCGTTTTCCGCAGGAATATCGTTTGCAAAAGTATGCCGCAAAAGCTACCTTTAGTGCAAGGAGTTTTGCAAGAGAAAAATGAAGATCGGTTACGCGGGTGTCCACTCTGGACCAGAACCTCGACCTTCAGCTCAAAGCACTGAAGAAGGAAGGCTGCGAGAAGATCTTCCGCGAGAAAGTGTCCGGCATCACCCGCCACCGGCCAGAATTCCAGCGGATGCTGGACCAAGTCCGGCAGGGAGACACGATCATCGTCTGGAAATTGGACCGCCTGGCGCGTTCCACCCGTGACCTGCTCAACACGATGGAGACATTGAGTGAATCCGGTGCCAAATTCCAGTCCATCTCAGAACCATGGGCCAACACCACCACTAACGCCGGCAAAATGATCATGACGGTGTTTGATACCGACTACCCATCATGTCAAAAGTGACGCACTCACGCTCTTTGAACAGAGCGAGAATGCGGTCGCGGACAGCCACGTCAGGAATGTATTTTTCCGCCGCAGACCAGAGAACCTGGGCCGAGACAATTTTATTTGCGCTTCTCACCGGAACTCCTTATCTTTAATCCGCGCTCGCGGGCCTCTTTGCGAATGAGCGCTTCAATAGCCTGCGTCTTATTCTGTCCTTCCTGCTCGGCAATCTGCCGCAGAAACTCGCGCGCCTGGTCTGTCAGCCGGAAATTTTCCGCTGTTTTTTTCGCTGGCATCTGTCTGTCTGCTTTATGATAGGCGTAATGCAGATAAATAGCCAAATGCATTACAGCGGAAAAGCCTGATGAGAACCAGAAAACCCTGCCCGGCCTGCCATGAAGTGCATCCGGGACGCGCGGCGGATGAAGTCTGCTACGAATGCAAAAAGCTTTTAGAAGACGGGCGCAAAGCGCGCCAGGCCTCTGCCCGCAACATTCAGTACGAAGACCGCGTATTTGTTCATGTGCCGCGTCACCGCCACTGGTTTCCGTCGTTTTACCACGGAACCGCGGACCGCGATGACACGCTGCGCGATCTCATGGCCGATCTGATCCGTCTTGTGACCCGGGAAGAAGTAATCGAGCACCGGCCAGCGTCAGCGGAATATTTGACCGGGCCGGAGTTTTCAATCCATCAAATTGACCGCAGCCAGCATTTTTTGCCGCGTTATGCCGGCTGGGAAGATGACTCCAGCGCGCCCGCGCGGACAGCCTCACGCGAAGCGGTGGCGCTGATCCGCGGCCTTTACACAGCAATCGGAGAAAGCCGCGAGCGGGCTTACAAAACCGGCCGCGCGCACGGCCAGAATCTTCTGCTGCAGCTTGCGTCAGGCGACCTGACCGTCAAAGAATTTAACGAAAGATCCATGCATGCAAACGATGCATGAATCAGCGGAACGGGCTCAAGGTGCTACGGGTTGCATGAACCACTGGTGAGCGCCCCTGATGCAAGCCTTTTGTGAAAGTGCTTCGCGTGGCGCGTAACCCGTTCCGCCGAACTTGTGGAGAAAATCGATTATGAATCTGCCTGTACTGGGCCTTGCCAACGGCGCGCATCTTGCCATCGACCTGGTGACACTGACAACGACGCGCATGCTTGTTCAGTCAAACTCGGGCGGCGGCAAAAGCTTTGCGCTGCGCCGGATCATTGAACAAACCGCGCCGCGCATTCAGCAGGTCGTCATTGATGTCGAAGGCGACTTCACAACTCTGCGCGAAAAATTCGACTATGTGATCGGCGCGCCGCATGGCGGCGACGCCGCAGCCACACCGCAGACCGCGTCACTGCTCGCCCGCAAACTGCGCGAGCTGCGGGTGTCGGCTGTGCTCGACATTCATGACCTGAAAGCGCATGAACGCGAACTCTTCGTCAAGCGTTTTCTCGAAGGCCTGATCGCCGCTCCGCGGTCCTTGTGGACACCCATGCTGGTCGTGCTCGACGAAGCCCAGTTATTTTGCCCCGAGGCTGGCTCAAACGAAAGCAAAGATGCTGTCATTGATCTCACTACGCGCGGGCGCAAACGCGGCCTGGCCGCCGTGTGCGCCACGCAGCGTTTGTCCAAACTGAGCAAAGACGCGGCTGCTGAGCTGCTCAACAAGCTCATTGGCCGGACCGGTCTGGATGTCGATGTCAAACGCGCGGCAGATGAGCTGGGCATGTCGCCGCGCGAAGCCATGGCGGCGCTGCGCGAACTGGAGCCGGGCAACTTTTTCGTGTTCGGCCCGGCGCTGACCAACACCGTCACTCGCGTCCGCATTGGGCCGGTGATGACAACACATCCCAAACCGGGCGACAGCGCCCTGGTCACAACACCGGAGCCGTCGAATAAAGTCCTGGCCATTCTGCAAAAGCTGGGCGATATTCCCAAAGAAGCCGAGCAGGAAATAAAAACCCTGCAGGATCTCAAAAATGAAATCGCGGCTTTGAAGCGCCAGCTGGCTGCGGCGCAAAAGCCGCCGGTCATTAAAACCGTTCCGACCGGCATCACCGAAAAAGATCTGCAAGACCGGGTTGAAGCTGCGGTCAATGCCGCTCACAGCCGCCATGCCCAGCACCTTGACACGATTCGCGAATGGCTAAAATCGTTTCCGGCCGCCTCTGAACCGATCCCGCAAACGTTTTTCCTGAATGAACAGCATGAATTGCCGCGCCGGTCTCCCAAAACAGAAAACCCATTGAAGCCTGTTCCGCCGGCAAAACCAGCTGAATCTGCCGAAACCGATGGCCAGATTACGCGACCGCAAAAAGTCATTCTCAATGCCATGGCGTGGATGGAGGCCATGGGCCTTACGCAGATCAACAAAGCGCAGGTAGCTTCGATTGCCGGCGTGCCGTCAACGAGCGGGGCTTATAAGAACAACCTGGGACGCCTTCGGTCGCTTGGATTAATCGATTACCCGTCGCCCGGTGACATTGCGTTCACCGACGCCGGCCGGGCGCTGGCGGATCCTGTCGAAACGCCGCCGACGCTGGAACAGCTTCATGATTCGTTCTGCAGCGTTGTCACCGATCCGCAAGCGCGAATCCTGCGCGAAGTGATCCGGCATTACCCCAAGCCTGTCGCGAAATCTGAAGTTGCGGCAGTCCTTGATGTGCCTGACACGAGTGGCGCGTATAAAAACAACCTGGGCAGGCTGCGAACGCTCGGGATGATTGACTATCCGAAACCGGGATATGTCAAAGCCCGGCAAGTTTTGTTTCCAGGCCAATAATTTACGGTTTCCACAGCTGCGCCATTTCGACATGGCTGATAGGAGCACAGCTGCGCCAGTAAACGTCTTTTTCGTAGATTTTGTCTGCAAAATCCAAAGTCACTTTAAGGCCCCGGTCATACCGTTCAATGCGGCGCAGCTGAGTTTACTCGTTTTTAGGGGTGGCGGGGCATTCCCAGATATAGGCGTTCCACAGCGTGTAAATCCTGCCCTTGATGACGAGAAGATCGTCAAGATCAATCATTGCTGTTTGGCAGGGCTGCAGGCTTTTCAGCATGCGCGGCGCGGGTGAAATGCTGGTCGGCGAAAGATAGGCCCTGCACCGAGATAAGCGTAAAATTTACCCATAGGGAATCAACACATCCTACTTGCAACCTCCTTTAAGGGTTTGTCGCTAAGGGGTTTGTCGCCGCAGTGCGGCGACCATTCGCTTGACGCACTCGGCGCGTTCTTGCATTGCAAGCCAGTTTTTCAGAGCGGCATTTTATGAGAAGCGCCTTCGCGCGTCGCTCTCCGGCGTTTGTCGTAAATCTGGGTGGTGGTGACGTGCCTGTGGCCGAGCAGTTCGCGAACTTCCATGATGTCTACGCCAGAGTCGAGCAACAGGGTAGCGGCGGTGGCGCGCAGAGAGTGCGGCGTGTAGACGCATTCCCTGACCTTGCTGCCGTCCGGCAGTTCGCGTTCGCGCATCGCGTTGGGCAGTTGGCTCAAGTATTGCTTCAAAATCGTCCACATGGTGCGCGGGTCCATGCCGGTCGCGGCCAGGTCTTCGGTGTGGGAATGGCGGCGCGGCCGGAAAAGCGGGCCGCTGGTGAGTTTCGCCCGCTCGATGTATTCCTGAATGGCCTGGGCGGCCAGGTAGTGGATGCCAATCGTCCGGCGCTTGTCGCCTTTCTCGCGCAGCCGCAAAGTGGCCTCTTCGCCGTCTTGCCGAAAATCCTCGACGGCCAAAAAGCAGCCAGCAGCCAAGCGGATGCCGCTGAAAAGGTAGAGTTTCAAAATAGCCCGGTCGCGGCAGTCGAGGAGCGAACTGCCGGCAGCCATGTGCAGCAGTTGCCGCGCGCGCGCCGCTGATAGGGAAAGCGTTTCCTCGCGCGGGTCGGAGGACTCGCGGGCAATAAATTGCGAATGCGCGGGATTGGGGATCACGACCGGCAGGCGCAGCTCGGCGGCCGACAGCGCCAGGTACTTATAAAAGGAAGAGAGCGCCGAAACGCGATGGTTGATGGTTTTGGGCGCGGCCCCGGCGGCGGCGAGCGCATCGCGGTACTGCTGCACCTCGCCAACCGAAACCAGCAGCAGCGCGGAGGCTTCGCGCGGCCAGACCAGGCCGCGATGCCGGACAAAGGAGAGCACGCCGTCGCGATAGGAGCGGCGGGTGTGAACACTCTTGGGGCGATGGACCCAGCGTTCAAACAGTTCGGCGACGCCCGAATAAAACTGTTCGACGCGCAGCCGGATTTCGGGAGTGACGGAACCGGCCAGGACGGGCGGCAGCGACAAACGGGAATCGCCAGACGAGGGAATCAGGGTGCCGGAACCAGAGGGCGTGTCCGGAAGGGCGGCGGCCGCCAGTTCCCTGCCCTGCGGGTGCCCGGCTTCTGGCCAGGAGTCGGTGTCAAAATTATTGGGCGTGATTCCGTCCACATGATTGGGCGCGGGGCTTCCTGAAACAGCGCTTTGCGCGTTATTGGGCGTAAAAGTTTGCATGGTATTTGGCGTAGTTGTGCCCTCCGCGAGAACAGGAGGCCTGGAAACAGAGCCTCATTTGATATCGATAAACGATACAAAAGGTTTTCAGCGCCTGTTCCCTGCCCCGACATTCCCGATTTGTTCTCGGTTGTTTATTCTAGACTATGATCTCAGATAACTGATTTTATCTGATGGCAGATAGGGGAAATAACCGCTTAGGCCCTCTCTATCGTGCATCACCCGTGCAATACCGCAGTCTCAGGAGTATAATCCTCAAAAGATCCCCAATGCCCGATCATCCCCTTTGGCTGGAACGAGTTCCCGCTGTTCTGGACTTCCTCGCCGGACCCGGCGCGCCGGATCTTCTCGGCCGCGGCAGCATCGAGGCGCTGCTCGGGGTGCGCCGCCGCCGGGCGATTCTGATTCTGCATGCGTGCCAAGCGTCCCGGCGCGGCCGCGAACTGCTGGCCACCCGCAAAGCGTTCACGGCATTTCTGCAGAGCCAAAGCCACGAGTCCGCGCTCCGCCTCGAACGGGAGCGCCAGCAGCAGGTCGCCGAAGCGCTTGGCCGGGCACGCAGGGAATGGGCGGTGCCCAGGATTTCCCTGCCCCGCCAGCGGCCCGCACTCACGCTGGCCGGCCTGCCGCCGGGGATTCAGCTGACCCAGGGAAACTTGTCGATTGATTTCACGACCGCAGAAGACCTGGTCGCAAAGATGTTCACCCTGGCACAAGGGTTCGCCGACGACTACGAAAGCCTGGAAGCGGCCCTGCAGCCGGACGGAGAGGAGAGCAAAGAAGATGCCGCCACCGCTGGATGAACCGCTGGCCGGGGACGACCCGGCGGCGTTAGAGAAATTGTTTGAGGAACGAGCCGCGCGGCGGCTGCGCGCCCTGATCGAAGCTGCACTCTTTGCTTCTCCGGAACCGGTGACGGTGAGCCAGCTGGCACGTTCGCTGGGGGAACCGGAGGCGCACGTCCAGGGGCTATTGGAAGACTTGGCGGCGGAATACCGCCAGCCGGAGCACGGGATCTTCGTCCGGCCCGTGCGCAGCGGCTTCCAGATGGCGACCAAGCCGGAACATGACGCGGATCTCAAGGAACTGCTGCGCGGCTTTCGTCCGCGCGCGCCGCTCTCCCGTCCCGCCCTCGAAACACTGGCCATCATCGCCTACAAGCAGCCGATTTCCGCCCCGCAAATCCAGGCCATCCGCCGGGTCGAAGGGGCCGGAGTCCTGCAGACTCTTCTCCGAAGGAAGCTTATCGCGCCTTCCGGCCGCAGGAAAGACGAGCGGCACGCGCTTCTCTACAAGACGACAGACCTCTTCCTCAAAGACTTTGGCTTCCAAAGCCTCAAAGATCTGCCGACTTTGGAGGAATTTGCGGAACGAAGACGTTAATCCCAGCACAGGGAGTCAGGCACGATACAGATAAATACCATGCGATTGTGAGTTCAGTCTGTTGCGGACCGCCGAGGGTTGCGATGCTGGGGTGATTGGTAGGCACTTTATTCTCTCTCCATAGCCTGCCGTAGCTCCGCCAAACGTCGGCGGTTTTCGCTGGCCTGAGGGTGGTCGGGAAAGGCCTCGAGCCATCTTTCAAAGTTCTGTATCTGCTCGGCGACTATTGGCACTTCCCTTCCCCCATTTTCAACCTGCGCCGCTTTTGCTTGTCTATATCGTGTGAAGGATTCACCGAGGAAGCATTTTGGAACCGCGTCAATCAGAAACCCAATCGGGTTTTGGATGCGGCTTTCGCGAGACTTTGTTAGTATTCCTTTCTCGTGGATGAAATGCGCAATCTCCTGGTCGGAACAATCGGGGGCATGGCTCCTGCAACTGTGAATCAGCTTAGTTAATGCCGCGCCGTCGACCATGCCGTAGGCTGCTAGGGCTTCGTAGACTATCGTCGCCGTCGTTTGTTGAAGAGTTTTTTCTCTCTTATTAATAATACCGCGCTGGTTACTACCTGGTATCGGGGGGTGGTTGCTACCGGATTCCGACGGTAACTTACTGTCTGGCAGGACGTTACTGCCTGGATGCTGAGTGCTACCAGATGGTAGGGTGCTACCTGGTACACGTTTCTCGCCGGTCTTTGGATCAACGAACGAGACCGCTCCGGTGCGAATGACGTGTGTGAAATTTGCCAGTCGTCTCCTTTCAAGAATCCTATTGAAACTAAAAATTCGATAAACACGCGCGCCCTCAGATCCGGCCGCAGCGTCGAATGGCTCAGCTTCTTCGATGGCGAGCTTTGCAATCAGTGCCCGAATGTACGCCCTGCAACTTGTTTTGTGTGAACCGGTCCAGCGTGACAGTTCGCCCAAACCAACACGGAGTAACCGAGTGTCGTCGGTTTCGCTACTGCCTTTCTTCCACATCGCTGTTAGAAGCATGTGTTCGGCGCTAGTATGGGCATCCTGTACAGACCTCGCAATTCTTACGCGCACCGTTCTGCCGTTCGCAGTAATGAGATCGCCACTAGATAGCAGGTTGCTAGTGGGTGGCCCTTGTTCCTCCAATCCCGGTTGATCATGAAGCAGGTCGCTATCAGATAGTAGCGTCATATCTGGCAGCAGGTTGTTGCTTGCTGAGGGTGTGTTTTCAGGCTGAGGTAGACCGTGGAGCAGATCACTATCTGGTAGGAAGCTGCGTACACTTTGCAGTCCGCCTGCATCGCGCTTCGGCATCGAGCGAACTTTGTTGGCTCGAATAGCAGGTGGTAAGCTGCTACCTGATGGAAGGCTGCTATCTGGGTGTTTGTTGCTCTCTGATAGCAGGCTACTATCAGGTGGTATGCTACTACCTGATAGCAAGCTGATAAGCCCTTCCTGATCAATAGCTTCCGCAACAGGTTGAGCCGCGCGTGCAGCCTCGATAGGATCAGCCACTCCTGACAATGGAATGACGCCGGGTCCGGAAACAACAGCTTGGGGAAGGGGAGAATCTTGCTTGGGCCGAATATCCAGAAAGGAGACAAGACCGGTCATCGACGAGCTGCCCAGCAGTTCGTCATAACTGATCAATTCGAGTTCCTTCTTACGCTTCTGCTTCGGTGCCAAACCTTTTCACTCTTCCGTCTAAACGTGTGCTTCTGCGGTCGCCACCAATTGATCTTTTACGAGTTCAAAAAGGGCGTCGCATGCCACGTTATAGTCCTCGACTGCCTTACATTTCGGATCGTAGTCAATTAAAAACTGACGTTGACGATTAGCCTTTGTGACCGTGGCGTCTGTTCGAATGTGCGGAAGCAGCGGTACACCGGCGCGTTCGCCGATAGCCTTGAGCGACTCTAAGACTGTTTCGGTAATCTGTAGCCGGCGATCCACCATTACAGGCAGCAAACCGATTGTCTTGACCGGAATATTGAATAGGCCACTGAGCGTTCTGGCTGTCTCTATGCTCGCCGCGGCACCCTGGAGGCTCAATGGGTCCATCGATACTGGAATAAGCAATTGCTTCGCGTACAGCATGCCGCAGGTCTGGAGCAGGGAAATGGACGGTGCCACATCAATCAGCACGACATCGTAGTTTTTGTCCACGGAAGGGAAGAGGTTGTTGAACGTCAATTCCCGCGCCGTTTCGCTCATCAGCAGTCCCTCCGTTTGAACAGTCTCGCGGTTGCTGCAAAGAATGTCTATCTTCGGATGGGGTGACACCAGGCATTCGCGGAAATTGTGCTTCTTAATGATGAAATTATGCAGGTTGCCTTCGGGTTTCAAGCCCAGAACTACCGCGATAGAGCCTTGCGGATCAGTATCAATAACCAAAACGCGGAAGCCTTTGTCCGCAAAATAACGCGCCACTGTCACAGTAGTGGTGGTCTTTGCAACGCCACCTCGCTGATTTGAAATGAGTAAACGGATCATTTGCCCTCCTCTTTGAGCTTCTGACGGATTTCATTGACCTCGGCAAGTTTCCAGATCCGATAGCCATTATTTGGATCTCGATCAGGTTCGGGTACTTTTCCTGTTCGCAACCAGGTCTTGAGCGTGGTTTTTGTAACACTCAGCATTTGGGCAGCTTCCGCAGTTGACAGATATTGTGAGTTCTTCACGTCGTCCGCACTATAAAAACAGAAAAAAACATTTCAACTAATTCCTGTTTAAACTATTATTCAGAATGCCCTACCCAGTCAAGCAAATGTTCACAAAAGTGGGTAAGTAACCTCAAAAGGAGGAATGCTAGGGCTTAAGTGGAGGTGTTGCTCTTGAATTGAAAGTGTATGAAGCTAGGCAGTTACGCTAAGGATTCCCATCGGAGATCAGCAGCGCTACTCGCCCTCGTTCCTGCGCACGGCTCCGCCCTTTTACAGAACAGAAGTGGGTAAGTCTTCATGAGCGCCGAAGTTCTTTCATATCAGCGGAAGCGTCTGCGCGGCTTAACCACGGCTTGAAGACATTTACGCTGCACCAGCAGATCACTACCAGCTAGTAGTGTGCTATCAGATTGTAGGTTGCTACCGGAGGCCATTGTCGGTTCATAACAGCCACACTGTCGCCACCACTTCGCAAGAGTTAACCTGCCCTCACTGCGTGCGCCACGTGTTCTTGGAGTATTCACGGCAACCATTGCAGGCCGAGCTGCGGTTGTTCCTGGTGCCGACTTAACCCGGTTTTCCGGTCCATTGACACTGGCTGGGCTTCTTTGAGTTTCTTCGCGTCTGAAACGTATTGGCGATTCACCCCAACATCTTTTGCGGCGGTCGCCGCCGCTTCACCAGCATGTTTGGTTTTCGAAGGTTCCCTAACTTTTTGGGTAACGTTACTGCCGACCTTTTCGCAGGGCTGGGCGCGTGAAGCCAGTTGGCGTTCTTTGGCTTCTTTTTCCCGTATGGGCAGTCTCTCCAGGTGAGAACGTTCGACGAAAATACACCTTATGTTTTAATCTTCTATTAAGAATTCCTTAATCTGTGTGGTCGCTCCGCACCGATTACGCCGACTGCTGGCCGATTCTTGAGCATTTTCGGTGGTGAACGGGTTGGTCCCTTTTTGCCCAACGCCGTTGGCTAAGAAGCTCAGATGCAGAATGGCATCATCGAGTACAACATCCCAATTGCCGGGCTGCTCTTGACGGAACAGCCGAGCAGTTGGATACCACGGGCTGTCCGGGCGCTTCAGCAGCCACACCCAATAACCGGAATATCGAAGCAATATCCAAACAGGCCGGCCCAGCGCCCCCGCCAGATGTGCGATCACTGTATCCACCGTCACAACAAGATCGAGCTGTGAAATGAGCGCAGCAGTATCAGCCAATCCCTGAGATCTCCTGACAGAAGTGAGATCGATTCCGGGAAAGCCGAGGAGAACCGAAGCATCCTCATTTCGCAGGTCCTTCTGGAGTGAAACGAATCTTACGCCGGAAACAGAAAACAAGCGCTGGAAACTTGAGATTGGGACGGAACGCTTCGAGTCCGAAACGTAGTTTGGATTGCCCGCCCAACAGACGCCCACCAGCAGGCTGCTATCGGAAGACTCACGAAGGCCATTGAACATTTCTGAGCTGGGGTGTGCCAAATAAGGAGTCTGGGACGGAATCGTTTCAATCGTCGTGTTGAAAAGCATTGGCAGGCTTCCCAGCGGTGCGTGAACATCAAAATCCGGAACAGGATCGGTTGACGTGATGACATCCGCGACGCCGGGGATTGACGCCATTAATGCCACCAGGGCTTCGGGAACTGCCAAAATAGTCCGCGCGCCCTGATTCACAATCTCATGAACATAGCGGGCAAACAGAATAGTATCGCCAAGACCTTGCTCTGCATACAGCAGGATTGTCTTGCCGCCAAGCGGCATCTGTCCATTCCACATCGGTTGAGGGAACGGTGGACGGCTCACCCCCGGCAAGGCAGTCCAGCGCGCCTCGTAGCCTGGCCACCCGGCAGCAAAATTGCCTAGCGCGAGGTGAACCAGCGCTTCATCGAATGTTGGCAGAGCAGACTCAGGCTGAAGCTCTTTACTGCGCCGCAAAAACGGCAGCGCTTCTTCGTGCCGATTGCAGTCCACAAGGGCCAGCCCTACATTTCCATAACCGTGTTTGCTTTGTGGATCTAAGGCTAGAGCTCTTGCGAAACTAGCCAATGCTTCATCTGGCCGGTGCAATCGATCCAGGACAATTCCGAGATTTGTATGTGCGGCAACATAGTCAGGGCGTAGAGCAGTTACAGCCGAATAGGCGGAAGCAGCTTCCTTGCCAGGTCACCAATACAAAGATACCCGTGTCTCGACCATCAGCACGCAGAACTTGGTCCACATGATGCCGCTGTCGCAGCCGTTCATGGGACATCTACATAATCCATCACCGCTGTTTCCGGCGAAGTCGCCGCCGCTGTTCTATGGCATTACCTCTGGCGGTGCGCCGTATCGGTTTCACAGCCATGTCGAGGATGTGGGCCACACGGTTGCAGTGGGTCCGAACGGCAGCGGCAAAACGTCACTGGCTGCGCTTTCCATGGTTCAGGCTTTGCGTTATCCGAAGGCTCAGGTGTATGCCTTCGACAAGAAGAAGTCGCTCTACACGCTGACGCAATGCGTGGGCGGCCGATTCATCGACTTGTCGCCGGGCAGCAGCAGCCGGTTGTGTCCGCTGGCTGATCTGTCCACGCCGCTGGCTCGGCAATGGGCGGAGCAATGGATTTCGCTGCTGATGGACATGAACGGACTGCCGGCCACACCGGCGGTGATGAATGATATTCGGCAGGCAGTCACTCGCCTCTCAACTTCGCGGGCCACTCACAGTTTGAACGATTTGTATCTGGCTTGCACGTCGCCTCAGCTCAAGGAAGCACTCGAATACTACCTCGACGGCATTCTGGACGGCAGCGAAGACGAACTGGAAATGTCGCGCTTCACCGTGTTCGAGATGGACCGGTTGTATGGGCAGGACAAACGCATCATGAACGGGGCGCTGTTTTACATCTTCGGGCAGATCCGCAAGACCTTACGTTCGGATGTTCCGACATTTATGTTTGTGGATGAATTTCGCGCCGCCCTCAGTCATCCCATGGCCGCGAAAGCTTTTGCTGATTACTTGTTTGAAGGGCGCAAGCTCAACCTGGCCGTCTGGCTGATTGTTCAAGAGCTATCTGAAACGCTGGCTTCGCCGCTCAAAGGGGCGGTGCTGGAACAAGCCTTCACCAAGATTTGTCTGGCGAATCCGCAAGCCATGCTCGAGGGCCGGGTGAACTATGAGTCGCTGGGCTGCAACAGCGCTGATATTGCCGCCATTTCAGAAGCCGCGCCGAAGTCTGAATACTACGTGATGCAGCCGGACGGTAACCGTCTGATCTCGCTGGAACTGGGGCCGGTCATGCTGGCGCTGCTGGCCAGTGGCGACAAAGACCGCGAACGACTGGACCGCCTGATTGAAAGGCTGGGGCGGGTGCGCGCGGTGGCCGCATGGTTCCGGTTGCGCGGCCTGGAAGACTGGGCGCGCCGGTATGAATTTCTCGCACAATGTGGCGAAGAGAATGCCGCAATGGAGGCGGCGATTGCATATGCGTAATTTTTCACGATTGGGGGCAGTCGTCGCACTGCTGGCGTTTTTCATGTTCTTGGGCGCTCCGAAAGCCCGCGCGCAGTTTGTATTCAGCGACCCGATCACGGAAGGCAACACGCTGGCCATGCACATAGAGCAACTGATGCAGTATGTGCAGGAAGCGCAAACCGCGCTCAGCACGTACCAGCACCTCATGCTGATGGAACGGGAAGTGCAGCAGCTTGTCACTCACCCGTCCACCAATATTGCGATGGATCTGGCGACGTTTTCAAACGTTCTCCAGCAGTCCCAAGGGCTTGCTTTGAATCTGGCTCAGATGGATGCCACGTTTCGCAGTCAGTTCGCGCCGTACTCACCCAGTCCGCTGGTGAATTACTCGGCGCAGTACAACACCTGGGCCACAACTGCCCTAAATTCTATCCACGCCGCGGCGAACTCCGCTGGTTATCAGGGAAACATGCTGCAAAACGAGCAGCAGTTCATGCAGCAGATGAACCAGATGAATCAGATGTCGAACGGAGAAGACCAGTCGTTGCAGATCGGCAACAGCATCGGACTCGAAACGGTGGCGCAACTTCAGAAGCTTCGCATGCTGGTGGTCACACAAATGGGGCAACAGGCAGTAGTGGCAACCACGGCGCTAAACGCGCAACAAGCCGCTGTAACGACATCGGCGAACGCATTCACTAATACTGGCTCGGTCGCAGACCAGAGGGGCTGGTAACGGTATGAACGGAAACATGCGTCTAGCGCTAGGCCTGGCGATGATTGCCAGAAATCCAGCCACTCTTCTCATCCTGATTCCGGCGGCTTGCGTGATCGTGCCAGTCCTGGGCTTCGGCTGGCTGCTTCTGAAGCTGGCCGAGGCTGTGTTTGCGAAACCCCATAAGACGATGACGGCTGTACTCCCTCGGGCAGTGCATCAGCTAACGAAAGGAGCAGACCAGTGATAAACATTCTGCTTCAGGCTGCGCCGGTGCCGGTCATTGCAGACCCGTCTAACTTCACATCAGCGTATGAGGCTCTGGTTCCCGGATGGATCTCTGCCGTCTATCCCTACGCAGGAGAAATGTTTGCAGCCCTGGCCCTGCTCGATCTTTCGGTATTCGGCTGGACATTGATCCGGCGGCACGGCAATGATCTTCAGGGAGCGATTCTCAGCACCACAAACCGGCTGGTCCTGATAGGCGCATTTCTGGCTTTGCTGATGAATGGCTCGGCCTGGATGGGGGCAATTATCAACATGTTTATTCAGGTTGGCAAGGCCGGCTCTGGGGTAGATTCCATACAGCCATCGGTCGTCCTCCAGCGCGGCATCGATATAACCTTCTCCCTGCTCGGACAGTCTGCTTTGAGCGGAGTTCTGATGGACACTACCACGGCGCTTTGTTTCGTGGCGGCGGCGTTCGTGGTGGGCCTTTCCTTCGCGATGATCACGATTGACTTCGTTGTGACCAAGGTTCAGACCTTTCTTGCATTGGGCATGGGGTTCTTTTTTCTGTCGTTCGGCGGCTCTTCCTGGACCCGCACTTATGTCGAGCGTTACTTTGCCTACGCCGTTTCGAGCGGGGTTCGGCTGATGGCGCAGTATTTCTTGGTCGGAACAGGGCTTGTGCTGAGCAATGTCTGGCTCGGACAGGCGCAGCACGCGCCGTGGTCGCTGGACGGAGTAAAAGCAGCGTGGATTGTGATGTTTGGCGCCATACTCTACGCGGTCACTTGCTGGCGGGGTTCTGCCATTGCAGCGCAATTGCTGGGAGGCGGTCCTAACCTCTCACACAGCGAAGTCTTTCAAGCCATGGGAACGGCTGTGCAAGCAGCCGCAGCTGGGGCCTTGATTGCTTCCGGGGTGGCGAGCGGAGCCGGGGCCGTGATGGGTGCGGGCTCTGCGGCATCGGCGGGCAGTTCAGCAGCCGGTGCCACAGGTGCGGCTGCCAGCAGTACTCCGGCTTCGAAGCCGCCCTCGAATGGCAGCAGCGGCGGTTCAAACGGATATCAGGCGGCTTCCGCGGCCGCCGGAGTGCTGCATAGCGCGGGAAGTGGAGGCAGTCATCAGGTCCGACCGCCAACTTTCAGCGGCTTTGGCGGGAGTAACAACTAAGACACAGAGAAGGGAAGTCAGAGAAATCAATGATAAAAACCGAAGTCATCACGGAACCGTTGCCGGAAGTTCCCGCGCCGCGTTTCCAGGAACAAATCTCTGAAAAGGCCAGACGCTACAAGCGCGAATGGGAAGAGCGCTATTCTTCTCTGCTGGCTGGGCGGCGTCACTGGAAAATCGTATGCGGCGCGCTGGTGCTCATTAACAGCGGTCTGGCGTTCGGGCTGTGGAACGTGGCCCGGATGTCGCACACCGAGTTGTATGTTTTGGACCGTTCTGGTTCCGTCGTGAATTACGCGGGTCCGGTCAAGCCGGTGAACATGGATGACGCTACCTGGGATCTGGTCCGCGTCGAACAACTCAAGAAATTCATCTCCGCCTGGCGCACCGTGACATCTGACACCGTGGCGCAAAACGCGCTCTGGGATACCGCGTTTGCGTTTGTCGGCGATAACAGCCAAGCGCGCGCGGTTCTGGCGAAGTGGTACGAAGAC
>Ga0116227_10003312_pt1 | contig 35992 bp, 18 predicted proteins | sample S1TSphgellanicum_FD_89693 | JGI IMG/M metagenome (GOLD analysis project Ga0116227, IMG submission 89693) | Host-associated microbial communities from peat moss isolated from Minnesota, USA - S1T2_Fb - Sphagnum magellanicum MG | ecosystem: Host-associated > Plants > Peat moss > Unclassified...
ACAATTTTCAGATTTGAATAAAAAAATTCAAAATTCAAATATTAATTTTGCGATTCATTATATGAACAATATACATATGTATGCATATATATATATATATATATAATTTTAGTACATACATTAAAATTTACCCCTATGTCATTGTAGAATACCTTTAGGATGCAATTAATTTGGTGACTATTGCGACTAATGGGACATATCAACTTATTAATGGATGAAAATAAATGTAAAATTGATGTAACCAATGGGATGAAATTTCTAATAGTTGCATCATAGTTGTGAAAATGACAAAAATAGTTGAAAGTTGGTCTTGTAGTTGCAAATATTTTCAAATCTAGTCGCAAACGACTATAAGTCGCATGTAGTTGTAAATTGAATGGTTACATTTTGGCTGATTTCTACTAGTGTTGAAGGTTGGACTTTGGAGCAATGGACATGGTGTTGAAGTTCTTGTTTACTGACTACTAATATGTCTATAAAATAAAAGTTTGCAATTTTCAAAGTAAAAGCCTTTCAACTTTCAAGTTCACTTACTTGTGCAATTTACTACAACATTGTTTGCATTATCAATCCTTCTTTAAGAGTTCAACTTCCAAGGGTTTAAAGTTGAAGGATTCATCACCTTTCTAGTTTCAATTTGTTTGTGCATGAAACAATTTGTGGTCCACATAATGTCACCTCTAAAGCCTCCAAATTTCAAATACAAACCTTTTTTTTTGGTTCTTTGCCTTTGACAAATGTGTAGTTTGATTTAAGGTCTAGTTTTACATCATCAGGTTTACCTAACATGGCTTCTTTGTCTAAGTTTGGGTCTAGTGTTAGGTCATCTAGTTTACCAAGTTGTTTTCCCACCTCCACATCATCAAGTCAATCAGGCGATGCCCATGGACTGCATGTGCTATGTGACCCCACTAATGCATTGACATTTGGTGCTTCAGGTTTTGCTGAAATGGGCACCTTGGGCTGCTGCAAGCTTTATTGAACTCCAAGGCACCTTGTGTGTTGTAAGTTGTGTTCAGCTCCAAAACACCTTGGGTGCTACAAATTATGCTAGTTTGTGTAGTTTTTAAGGCAAAGGTGCTTTTAGTATTCAAGGTCTTGCTTATGGTACTCAAGTTCTTGCTTTTGGGGAACTAATCAAGAAAAAAAACACAGAGATTAAGAAGGTGTTCAAAGAAAAATGGGTTGCCCAATTTCCTTTGGCTAAACCTATGGTAGATCCTACAATCAAGACTCACATGTTAACTGCAAGGTTTGTTATTTGATTGAAAGCAAGGAAAAAAAACTTAACCTAAGTTGGATGGTTTGTAGAACCATGTAAGGAAAAAAAACATTAACTTCTCATCCAAGAGTTTTGGTTAATGAGTCTTATATCAGTAATGACAGCCAATACCAAAGAAATGAAAAGGCTTGTGTTAATCAAGGTCCATATTTTATTGCAAAGTTGGTGGTCAGTGGAGGGAAGGCAAAAAAGAGGGAAAAAAAAATCTAATTTGTGGCAATTTTCATGTCTTGAAACATGGCAAACCCATGACCAATTTTGAGCATATGAAAGTTCTTTTGACTTCTTGAAAATACACCATACACCCAAGAAACACTCAACTAGCTAGGGTATGGCTACTGCCATGCATAATGTTATTTTGAAATAAACTATGTTGTTGGTCCAACAAGCTAAATTCATTTCAATCAATTGTGACAAGGTTGCCATTCTGGACAACCAATTTTGGATTTCTATTCGTGTATTTATTGTCGAAAATTGGAGCATGGTGCCAATTATTTTGAATTTGGAAAGAATTGTCAATTGAGGTATATCTAATAACCTCACTTTTATAATTATTCGCTCTCTTGCTATTTTTGGTGACATTACTAACAAAGTTGTTTACTTTGAGGTTGATAGTGTAACAATCTTCCAAGGTTTGAAGATTGGTATGACTATCTAATTGGTTAACAAGCATTGCCTTTCTGTTGTAGGGATTCATTGTATGGCACATTGGTGTAATCTTGTTGTCCAAACTTGATCATCCTTGACACTTGTTGCAAATATTGAAGGTTTGTTTTCTTCTATGTACACCTACGACAACTCATCCCCAAAAAGGCCTTTGGAGTGCACAAAGTTGGTTCAGGTAATTGAGTCTAAGGGCTTGAAGACTTTAAGAAACTTTTAAACTCGATGGATTTCAATGTTGGCCCCTTCCAAAATATTGGTATTTGAGTATAAATTTGTTGTTATGAAAATGTTTAAAGATCTTATTATTAATCATGTTACTGCCACTAACTATGAATTGTTTTATGATGTGGAAAAAGTGATGGGACTAACTTGTGTGTTACCTATGTTAGAGGTAGTGTAGAACTTGAGCAAGCTTGTTCAAAACAGAGATTGTTTCATTTGTGATTTTGTGGTCAATATGAGGTTGACTCAAGTTGATCTCTACAACTTCTATGTGGACCCTGAAGGCCATTTTTCACATGACCAATTCCAGCATTATGTGGATTTGGTGGGATTTAAATATGATATTACCGGTAGTTTGGTATGTTATGCCCACCACACAAATGGACTATGTTGCCTTTTGCTTCAAGTAGTAATTTTACATGTTGCATAAAATTTATAAGTGCACTAAAGTTGTTTCCATGGTCACAAAGGAAGATTGCATAGTTGTATGCCAAGATGTGAAAAAATAATGCATTTATGTTGCAAAAGGTTTGATACTTGAACTTGACAGAAGGTTTCTGACATAGGAGTTCATGAATGCAACTTGCATTGTTTACCCTCATATTGTGTACAGAAGTTGCCCTGATGTTCCCTATGCATCTACAAATTTTAAAATCACACTATTATTGTCGAAAATTGACTAAACCATATGCCAAATCACATGTGGGTGTATTGGATCATGTGTTGCTTGAACAACGGTCTAATTTTTTATGACCACCATGCAATCCAATAATGAGGCTACCATGAAACCCATACATGATTACAATCTAACCATTCAAATGTGGAAAAGGTTTGCTTCTAGTGTGATTTAGAAAGATAGGATTTCTGAGTATTTCAAACTTGTTGAACTAACAATTGTTGTTGTTTTGGGGAATGTTGAAAATGAACATACTTTTTCTACCGTCACTTTCATGAAGTCCAAATTGAGGAATCGACTAATTATTAATTTGGATATGGTGGTTAGAATGTATGTTCATGACTTTTTCACATTGCAGCCTTTTCCATTATAGACTACCATAACAAATTGGAATGAGGCAAAAGGTCAATACGGGTTGTAGTTGTAACATTTTGGAGGATCGACTTTGTGTGTCGACAACCTACATTTTCATGGTGTCTTCATAATTTTTAACTCTTGCATTTAAGTAAGTGCATTAATCCTAACCCCTATTTGTCATTTATACCATTTCATGTGGTTTGTAGATAAAGGTACTAATGTGTTATGTTTTGTAGGTTCACCTTCCATTGCAATTGGGCAAAGTCCTTTTTTGGACTAGGGTTCAACTCCTTTGGAAGGCATTGCACATTAGTTGTTGAATGTTTGTGATGGTTATTTTTTAACTGGTTGTTTTTGGATTGTGCAAATATGGGGATACCTTAATGGGATTGTCACCAAATCATCCAACATAAGAGGTTCTCCTTTTTCAATTGTTTCACCAATGTTAACCCCAAAGGTAATCTGACCTACAATTATCATTTTCATGATTTGGGACTTGCATCGACTTTGTTATTATTAGGTTTTGAGGAAACACTTAGACAATCATGTCAAACAATGGGTCTTTGTTTCAATTGAATACATAATGAGTCTATTTTAAAATCCTTCCAAAAAAATGTACATATTCTTGATTGTGGATTTTGGACAATGGAAACGAGGTTAAAATGTAGTTCCTATTTCTTTACATTCAGCTGAAGTTTTTGATCAGTCTAAACATCAATTATGGGTTTGAGTACAAAAAAGGTTACCTATATTTTAAACTGATGGGAATGAGTTGTGGCTTTAATATTACTTATTTGACAAAATCAATGGAGAAATGTTTTGTGAAAAAATCAAACTCTATCGCCAAATTGTTCACAAATATAGTCCAAGTTCACCAAATTGCTATAGCTATCAAGTTTCCTTCGTAATCATACATTTATTTCTAACAAGTTCATGTGGCCATGTAGTTTGAACATTAAACTAAAACTATCGCCACCATTATATATTTTAAAAAACCATACAACCATAATAATAATATTTTCACTCAATTCTTTGCCACCTCAATCTACTGAAACTAAAAAATAAAGGCCAACTTAGCAACAATGAAATATCCAAAAAAAAATCATTAGTTTACAATAGTTTACATTGATTTCCTCCATAAATTTTCCATATCATTAATGGCACATTTAAAGTTTTTATTTCTTTAAGAATCTAAGCAAAAAGATCATAAAATATTTCTTCCTCCAATATGATATGGACTTATGAAAAAATGCCCTTGATTAACCCATTCAAAAGTCCATAAGTATAGTTTAAAAATTCAACTCATTATTTATTTTGTTACTATGCTTCTTTGCTATGATATTTTATTGATTTCAAGTCCTTAACACACCCCCCATTAGTCAATGGATCGTAACAAAATCCACATAAAAATGGCAATCAAAGGTGTAGTCCATGAGTTGTGAGTTCAAAATTCCATGGCTTTTACAATTTAAAAAAATTTATAAAATGATTTTGTGCATCATGTAGATATTCAAGTTAATTTTTTAAAATCAAGTTCATTTTAATAAAATTTAAGACCTATAAAATGACATGGGCATTGCAATGGCAACCACAAGGCATAATTGGCTTGTGTGACACCCAAATTGGTCCACCCATTTGTGCATGCACCCATAGAGGATTGAATAATTCATTTGTTTGTGTTAGATTTGTTATTTGCTAAGATAATTTTGGAGTTATTGATTTTTGTGCATTTATTTTATTATATTTGTTCTTTTCACACATTTTTTTTCAATCTTGGAAATTATTAATGAACTCCTTTCACATAATTTTCTTTTTAATTTAAAAAACCTTGTTAGTGATCTAATTATTCCCTTTTCACACTTTAAAAAAAAACATTTGACGTTTGCAAGTGAGTTTTGATTCCTTCATTAAAAGAAAATTTGTCATATGCAACTAATCATTATGTAATTACATGTAAATAGTTGTCATTTGCAATTAAATTGGTCATGCTTGTAACTACAAAATTTGTATCATATAATTTTTGGGCCACATGGTTGTATGTGCAATTAACATGCAATTAATAATACAAAATGGACACATGTCACAAAAATAATGGCATAAGAAAATACCTATTGAAGTTAGTATATCCAATATACCTACATAGGTTATGTATAGTAGTGTTATAGACTTTTAGTACTAAGGTTAAACTCATGTCAATTAAAGTTAAATCTAAGCTAACCCAAGCAAAACATTGATTAAAGTTTAAACCTAAGCTAAATTCACATTAACCTAGGCTAAATTAATCATGGTTAAATTAACATAAATTAAATTAATCACAATTAAATTATCTATGATGTTAAACTAACCATGGTTAAACTAACATAGGATAAATTAACCATGGTTAAATTAAATAGAAAGCTAAACTAAACATGGTTTAAAATTAATTAGGAGTTTAAATTAAATGTGATTAAACTAACTAGGAGGTTAAACTAACCATGGTTAAATTAATTAGAAGGTTAAATTAACCTTGGCTAAACCAACTAGAAGATTAAATTAACCATGGGTAAACTAACTACTTGTAAATATTAATATCATTTTTAATTATGTTAAGATACCTATTGTAGTATGCTATGCTACCTAGTTTCTAAATACCCTAGCCTAGGCTAATTACTAGCCTAAGGTAGGAAATTATATTATAAATATATTATCATAATATTATAGTATTATTATCTATTAGCTTTATTATATTTATAACATAATTAATATAGCTAGTAGGTAAATTAGGTTAGTATGGCATAGGTACCATGTAGTAATTACATGTAAGTTGCAATTACATTGGGTGCACTTGCAACTAAATTGTTTACACCATTTTTTTGTCTTCCATTTCAATTTTGTACATTATATAAGCAAGTGCATAAGTCTTGTTCACAAATCAAATACCAAATGCCATTTTAATCAAAAAAAGTTCAACACTAAAAGCTAATCCCAAACACAAAATTCTAAATCTATCTACTTAACCTAGGCCTATCTTCCTACCTACCTATGGCCTAACTATGACCTACCTACTTACCTACCTATTTAATTAATTTTAAAAAATCAATGGTCTTTTTAAAATTACCACATTATTCTTTCATTCAAAGGTGCATCTTGACTAAAGTTCAATGGTTCTTCTCCCTAGAAAAAACAATAATGTTGTAGTGTCTATCAAACTTTAGGTAGATCAAATCTCTACAATTTGGTTTTCAACTATCAAAGATCTCAAGCCTATTTACATTCACATAGTTGAACTAAGGACACCATTTCAAAGTAAAACACAACATCTACCAATTTTAGAAGATGAAGTTGTGTTAAAGGGATGTTCTTGTAAGCATGTTACAAAAAAATTAAGGTTGTTGGGTAGCCATTTAGCAACATGCATTATACAACCCATGACCTAAGAATGACAAAAATCCCCACTCTGCATGTGATGTGTCACAATTTGGAAGCTTTGTGGTCACCTAGGAGTGGACACATTAGTTATTTAAACTTTACATGAATTTGACATTCAAAGTTGGAACTTTAGTTGTTAAACTACCAACAAATTGGCTAGAAAAAGGCAAATTCATGCCTTATCATGTGATTTACATTGTAAAAGACATACAATATTCCATCATGCCTTGTGAATACAAATCAAATGAAGGTTCACTTAATCCCTATAGCTTGTGAAAGGACATGGGAAAGTAAGGAAAACAAAAAAATTCAAATATTTGGTATATCATATAAGAAATAAGTCACAATAGTTATTTCATTAACCATAGATGCCAATCTTTTGTTGCTTCGTGCGGTATTTAAAAACTACCTAACAATTGTAAGATAATAAAAGTGCCTTAAAGACGGATAATATTTGACTTTTAGTGAACCATTAGTCCAATTTAAAGACTAAAAAATAATTTGTGGACAAGATATTACCACCATAACTAGACAACCAAATCCAACAACATGGATGACCAAAAAACCAAAAAATGGTGTGGTTAGTGGATTCTTCAACAATGCATTAAAACAAGGATTTCTTAGATTGGGTGAAGGAAGATCATTCAAAAATCTTATTGTTGTTTGCGTAAACAAATTATATTAGTGCATTACAACCAATTGATGTGATTTTACGAAGGCCACTAAAACATGCATTCAAGAAGGCATGTAACACTTGGATCATAAATGTGATCAAACAACAAATTGATGATGATGAAAATCTTGCTATGAACTTCAAAACAAGTAATTTAAACCCCTACATTTGTAATCATGTTCAATTGCTTTATATTATTATGTATTTACTCCATGGTGAAATGCCCATTCCTCTTATTCATGAAACCCACATGTGCAACATGTAATTATTTTCAATTTAAGTTGAAAATTTCAATTGTAATCATGTCATTCATATAAAAAAAAATTCAAACTACAAGGGATGTAACAAACTCTTCTCCTTTATTTCATAGATTTAACTTGAACAATTCCCATATCTAGTATAAAAAATGGCAAAAAAAGGGTATAATTAACAATTGTGTGATGAAAGAAAGAAAGTTGATGGTTGTGCGTAATATATGTGAAGATATTTCTTGCTTGGATATTCATGTTGTTTGGTGGCTCTTTTTTATATGGATAGCAAAAGATTTGAAAACACATGGATTTTTGTATGGAACATTAAAAGATAGAAAAGGGTTAGGTTTCTTATGTCTCAATGAGGGTTATTAGGTGTTGATGACCACATGTCATACCATAGTAGTAATAACCCAAATTGAACATCAAACTTTTTTAACATACATTTTTGACAAAGACATGTACATTTGATGAAACTTTTCAAACATTCAAATGTTGTGCACCATTACAAGATGAACTTGAATGCCCATATTGATCTTCACCAATATTATTACAAACTAGAACCACGAACAAAAGTTATGCAACATCATAACAATGTTTTACATGAAAAGCCATCGTTAATCAATGGTACTTGAATTTTAGCTTTCATAGATTTGTTGGAAACATTGGGAGTATGTTGTGAAGATGTCACAACTTAATCCTTGGCACAATTATGTGCAAGGGACTATGGAGCATGTAAGCCCTTTGATGGCCCCTTCACTTGAACCACGGCAATTTTGACATGTAATTATTGGAAAAGCTTGAAGTGAAAAATTATTTGTAGACCACCCAACACATGGTGAGTTGTTTAATCAAAATGACCCAAGTCTAATATAGACCTTTGAGGATGGGCCTACTTGATCAAATGTCCTCACAATTCAAACGACAACCTCTAACACTAACATTATCAAACAAAGCATGCATCAACATCCCTTTCATAAACCCCTACCTATAAGCAACAAATTTGACATTGATACTTAGAAAATCAACTAACAAGTGCCTTTGCTAAACCACAATGCCTCCACCTTTACTAATTGTAACTACTTTCAACAAAAGGCCATAGTTGTTCACTACCTATCAAAGTTGTCAAAGTATCAATTATTACTCAATATGCCATTCCATCTATCACCTATTGCTATGACAAACACGAGTGGTAATCTATTGCAACAACATGCTTCCACGATTGCTTGCAACACCCCACCACCCCTTTCAACCCTAAAGTTCTCTAGGTTCAATGCAAGTACATACACCCATTTTCCAAAACACACAAAACAAACTTTAATTTTTGTGAATCTTACAAATCATTTTGTGAAAAATGTCATCAATGTCAAACTCATGGAAATGAATTGTGGGAAGGGAAGGACAATAAACTTCATAATCCTTGACTTTCTAACAATACTTTATGGATCTATGATAGTAGTGGGCAAGTATGTTGTAGACATGGCCCCAATAGATCTTGCAAGTCTAAGATCATGCTCAACACTAGTGTTTTTCCTCCCAAAACTTTAGGGTTTTGACATCCACCATAGGCTTTCCAAGAATTTTTGACATGTTCTATTTATAATTTTCACCTTTTTCGACACAAGTGTTAGATATTTCGTGAAAACTTCAACAAAACTCAAATTGTTTGAATTAATGTTGAAGTTGCCTTCATATTGTGGTACTTAGTTGGAAGATATGTTAAGTGCATATGGTATATCAAAAAAATAGTAATCTTATCACATTATCTTACCATATTTAGTTGCATTTTCATCATTTTTCACAACTTCAAGTATTGAAACTAATAAACAAATAAGTAAAAGATATAAAACATTAATGTAAACATAAAATTATAATTAAATTTAAGGTGGTTCAAAGTGTGCATATTAGAAATTTATGTAATAATAAGGTGGGAAAACAATTATTTCCTCAAAAAAAATTACATTACCTTGTTTGATGTAGGTAATGTAAATTTTTAACACTTATGTTCCCATGGGAGGTCTTAGAATTTATGTTCTCATTTTTTTAAAATCCCTATTTTCATCTTAGACCTTACACCCCAAATAATTGTCCCGATTTCGTTCATGAATAGATCCAAAATATGAAATATCTATAACACTATAGCTGAATAATTAACATTATTTAAATATTAATTTTAATTTGCAATGTGTTAGCAATTTTAATTTCTAAACAAAAAATCCAAGCAACAAAATGAACAAAATTGCAACAAAATAAGGGAGATTTAGCCATGGCTCTCTTCGTTTCATGAAACAAAGAACATGTAAAAAGACTCCAAGAAAGTTGTTGAGCTTTCATAGAAAGCCTTTTTGTTGCCTCCATAGCTTACACACACACCTTCATCATGACAAATCTCCAAGACCATAACAACTACTTATCATCATCGTCAACATTGTTGCCTTAAAACACAACCCACAAAACCCTTAGGGATCTTCACTCCAAAATTTTCATGATCAACTAGAATAAAAAACCAAACTTACTTAAATTAAAAAAATCTTCATGAATTCACTCCTAAATTTTCTTGAACTAGAAACAAGAATCAACCCACTTGCTCTACTCGTACCATTGTTGCACAAAAGGATTGATCTTTAAAACCTTCTACCATTCATAACAAACTTTTGGTGTGATGTGTGAAAAAATAAATTACAATCAACAAAAAGTTGAGGGTGTTGCATTCCCATTGTACATTATTGGATTATGGTTTACCAAAACTTGAAAATACTACATTCATTTTGCCATTCTCTCATTTTTTATTTCAATTTGCAAAACAATGAAGATATTGCATTTTGCAATCTACCTTTGGTTAGGTTGGTGGTTAATAATTTTAAAAAATGTACCCAAATGAAAATATTGTAATAGGTGTCTGAAAAAACACCTATTACAATACTTGCATTCAAGATCCACCTAATATCATCATTAAAGATCAAAAGGGTTGCTTACTTATCAAAAATGAAAAGGGTTTTACAATTTCTAAACATGTGTCAATGGTTAGATCGTGTCTAGTATAATATATGTTGATATGTTTTGTACAAGGGAAGGCACTACTATCAATGCATTCCCCTCAAAGTGGCCAAGGGCCCATATATGCTTACCTAAATTTCTTTGCACAATAAGGATGGCCCAAATTAGCTTACATAAACATTCCGCGTTTCTTACAAGAAACCTCTTGCTCTAAGCTAACAAGGAAATTGCACCTTGTAAGGCGACCTAAAATTACATTACACATGTTTGTGGAGGTCATTATGTTTGTGCTTAGACTATAGGAGCGACTAATAGGTAGGGAGATAAGTGTGGCCATGTAAACAAGGCCACTTTGTGTATGTAGTAGGTAGGTGGGGGGTAGATAAGTACTTTTGTATTGTTCTTGAATATATAACCATGGTTCTAAAAAAATCAACAAACTGGTTTTCGATATATGACTGTAGTTGTCAAAAATTATAAAAACTATCAAATAACTAAAATTGATAGTTTAGGTGAAATTTTAGTTATTTGATAATTCAAAAACTAAAATTGCCAGTTTCTGGAAATATCAGGACCAGCAATTCTTGGATTTGGAAATGGTGAGTGGTTTCATTCTAATTTTCTTAATCAGTTTGATACTAAAATTTCAGGTGTTCATTTCTTATTTATTTATTTTTAATTTCACTTTTTTAATGATATTTCATCAATATAAGCTTATATATCCTTCCCCTTACCCAGTTTGGAAATGTGTTGAAACCTATGTACATTTATTGGGCTGATATATTCTTTGAAATTTTTATATTTGCACTTACCCGTTGGATATATTAAAATTGATATACCTGCCCAACATTAGTATGTAACTTACTTGCTGCCCAACAACTGATCAGTGGATGCAAATCTTCTGAACAGATACCCAGTTTGCTGAAACTAGTGTGTACCCAAATTTACTAAAGTTAGGGTTACACTCAGATTGGGGATGAAAAATGGATTAGAGGGTCAAACTAGGGCCCAAAGATAGGGTGACTTTGCAGATAAATCTAATTATCTGATCCATTCGCCTCTAGTATGTAAGATGGGAAGGCCAAGAAACAGGATCCAAAAATTGTTGGGCCAGTACACATGAGACCCATCTACAGTCCCAAGTAGTAAGCTTCTATGCATTCACACTTGATGTTAAGTCAATGTTAAATGAAAATCTAGGTGGCACCCAATGTTAATTATGGGCGATAGCTTCATTTTAAGTGAATGTTAACTTAACATAAAATGTTCATGGTAAGTAGGTATAAGTCCTAAATGACTAGCATGTTGTTAGGAGACTCAACACTAGAGTCCCTAACACCAGGTATGAATGCACCTTAACCTACCTTCCCTCTCAGTTTGCCCTTCAATTAATGAAAACACTAGTTCAAAATAGCTTTCTCACTCCAATTGCAAGATGCAAATATATATTGTGCCCACCACTAACATTAGACAATATTTGTTGAAATAAATTTTTTTTTTCAACAGAAAGGGTTCAACGGTCCCATTTTTTTTAATTCATATTTTTTCATATAGATAGTTAATAAAATTTCCAAATTTTTCCTAATAGTAATTATCATCATCCTCCTCATTGTCATTGTGGTGTTTTGTGAAAGATTATTTTCTTCTAATTCTTGGTTCTTTGAACATTGATAACAAATTGTTAATGGTTATTGGTTAGATGCTAGTTAAGTATACTTATCAACTTTTCAAGGTAAATAAACCATACATTAATATAGGTGTTTGTTTGTTTGGATGTGATCATGCCATAACATTCCCAAGCCATCGGGCCCTTGCTCCATTTTTGGTACCGCTAGAAAGTCCTTGACAAGGCAATGTGTATTTTTGTCATTTTGCATTTTTTGGACCAACATAACAAAATTTATTGAATTGGAGTTAATTTTGTCTCTAGAAATTAATTAAATGTTTTATTAAAAAAAATTCACAATTTAGTTCTTGGCATTTAAGAACTTTGAAGTTAACCCCACTCCAACTGGAACAATGTGACCTTATAGGAGGTTTAGTACTTAGGCCAGTGGCATGGGGGCTGACTAGTCATGTTTCAAATACAACAGGAAGATCAGCCTACCCTATTCAAAATGTGGAAAAAATGAAATTTAAAAACATTGAACTTGATTAATCATAAAATACAAATCCCTTTCTATATTTTCCCTTGTTCTTGTTTCAAAGTTAGTTTTCATTTGAATTCTATTATTGTGATCGTGTATATATGTTTCATAATTTTATGATACAAGTTTATCGTTGTCAAGAGTTTAGAAGTTCATTGATGTTAGATAGTACATTTTACAATGTGCAAATAGTCATTCAAATGACCTTTGTAAACCTCTCCAATTTGAAATAAGTGTGAATTTATCATGTGTGAATCTTTTTTGGGGGAGGGGGTTCAAAAAATATAATCACAAATCAATTGACAAGTACTTTTTTAACACAAAAATGACATGACACAAAAATCTACAAGTTGCAAGTCACATGATCTATATGACAAGAAACAATAGAGTTATCGGTAAAGTTGGGCGATTAGGGCAGTTTCGGCATAATAGGGCATCAAACACAGAACTGGGAATGAAAATTTTACAGAACAAAATAATTGGGACCCAAATTAGTTTTTCCACCAATTTTGGTGGTAAACTGAGTTCCATCCTGTCTTTCCTTTTTGCTGAGCGCCTCCACTGCTGCTACCCGTACAACTACTACAAATACTCTCGAACTTGTGCATTAAATGATGAGTTTCAGCATTTCATACTGAGATCTAATAAAATTTCCTTACTTTGCAGACACCATCGAAAGAGGGGATAGTGGGTGAAAGCAGGCCCAAAGAGAGGGTGAATACAGTGTGACTTTACAGATAAACTCTAGTGTCTATATGCGATGTTGAAATCAGTGTTATTTGGATCTTGGTTTTTACAAGTCCTGTCAAGTTTGAATTTTCCAAAGGAAAGTGGAAAACCTACTGGATCCAGATTTAGGGAATGTTCTTAAAAGTTAAGACCCAGTGAATCCAAGTGCAAGTTTTTTTTTTTTTGGTTCCTAATGTTGGTTCCTAAATCTAATAGATCTTGCTTAGGCTATGTAAGACTCATCAGATTTGGGTTTAGTTTGGGTCCGGTTTAAAGAGTTTTCTTGACTCTTTTTTAAGGAACCAATTTGATTGGTTGACCACAAAGTGTATGTGTTCAATATGAAATGAGAGGGGGTGGTGACGGTTTGAATTTTTAATTTGAACAAGGGCAAGACCCATTAGCCATAGTAGGCTCAACTTCATATTTGACAGACCTTACGCATCATGTGGTACATTTTGGCGATATACAAAAGAATTATCTGTATAGTCAAACCTTATTTTGGGCTACATTTGGGCCTCCTTTTGCCCCCTCAACTACTATGCAGCGCCCAAGCTTATGTTTTACTTTTATGCAGGGGTTAGTTTAACTAGTAGTTGAACAAGCCTGTAATTTCTCAACTTATCGGAAGTAGATTTTACCTATTATTTTCATTATTTGTGAAGGTGGCATCAAATTAGTTAGCTCGTTTCTACAGAGCAATAGGTAGAAAGATAATGGGCTAAATGTTCCAAGAGTTAGTCGACTAACTAGTTGTTATTAGAATGAGAGTTAATCTAAAGGCAGATGTGAAGGGAAGGGAATTGTTGTTTTAAAGGAGGTAGCCCTTTATGTATTTTTCTTTTGGGGGAGATGGAGGCATAATGCAAAGCAATGGGTTTTCCAAAAATGCTTTAAAGTTTATCATCTTTTGGTGTGTATGGTGTTGTGGGAGATAGTAGTCATGAGGGATGGAAGCTAGGAAGATTATTACGTCATAATAGTCTAAGAGAAAATTTACTTTCATATGGTTTTTTTCCCTTATTATTATTATTATTATTATTATTTCATCATTAGGAGTGGCTAGCCCTAGGTGATGCATCTATTGCAAGGTAGAATTACCACCATTATACTTATTAAGTTCTTTGAGTTGGGATTTCACCACTATTACCTAAACCCTTAGATGTTGATAGTTGTTGGGAAACTTAGGAGATAATTTGGTTGCAAAGTAGAATTATTGTCCTTCCAACATTTTTATGTCTACCTTCAATTTAAAGTTTTATTAACTATTTTATGAGTACTTGTAGTATAGTAAGAAGGGAGTAGTGATATTTTTTCTTAATTTAAAAAAAGAATCTGGGCATTACCACTAAGGAAGGAAGGTGATTGCCAGGCCTTTTGTTTGAGCCTATTCATACTTCTCTTTTAAGTTATTCTTAAAATCATTGCCCATTGGGGACCAATACTCCAAACATTAGGAAAAAATATTTTTTAAAACAAAAAGTTTTCAATTGCATGTCATTTTCAACTAAGTTGCAACTACAAAAATAATAATATTTAAATAAAGTAATGGTAATCACCAAATAAATTGATCCACCTATTGATTTGGTGGACAATTGAAAACTATTCTTGACTAGGGGTCATTTCTAGAACATTTTTGGGATTAACAAACTTCTTAGCTAATTTACAATTGAGATGTCAATTGAAAATGTGCATCATCAAGTGTTATGCAACTATTGAATAACATGGCTACATCACAAGTCATCTATCCAATTATTTTGGTAATATTATTTTAAGGATGGATGAAAAAGTTAAAATTAGATGGATGATACACAGTGCACATTTGCAACTTTGCATCCAAGTAGACTATTTACAACTTTTTATGCTACCTATTACATTGGTATACATATGTTTATATTAGGTAACCTAATATACCTAATCTACATAATTAAGCTACCTACCTACCTATATATATATATTCTAAGTATATAAGTGGTTTAAGTTAAGCTATTTACCTAAACAACCTAGGCACATGACCTAGGTTTAAACCTAGCCTAGGTGCCATGTGGTTTAAGTCTAGGCCTAGCCTAGGTGCTAAGTGGTGTATGTTTAGGCATGGCCTAAATGTCACATGGCCTAGGTCTAGGTTTAATTTATGTGACATGGATTAAGTGTCATGGGGCATATATGGTCAAAACATAGGTGTCATGTGACCTAAGTGTTACCTAGCCTAACCATAGGCCTAGGTGCCATATGACATATGTGGTTTAAGCATAGGTGCCACATGGCCTAAGTGCTCTAGGCTTAAGTGCCACCTTGCCTAACTTTAGGCCTAGGTTTAGGAGTTATGTGGCATATGTGCTATAGGCATAAGTGCCACATGATCAAAATGGTCTAAACTTGGGTGCCACCTTGCCTAGCTCTATATCTTTTAAGTGAAGTGCCATGTGGCATATGTGATTTAGGCCTAGGTACCACATTGTTGAACCCTAGGCCTAACCTAGGTGTTGCATAGGTTACATTAGTTAGTAAGTTAGGTTAATTAATAAGTAGTAAGTAATAGGTTAAACTAGGTAGGGTTATTAGGTAGTAGTTAAGTAGGTAAGCTAACTAGATAGTTGTTAATAAATAATAGTTGTGACTAAGTTGCAACCATGTTGCAATTAAAATGTTTATCCCATACAACTTGTTTTCCATTTCAAATTTTTTAACTATATAATGAAGTGCATTGAAGATGTTGGAGAAACACAAAAAAATGAAAATGGAATTGTCATTTGCGATGAACCAATCAAAAAGGTTAAATCCAAAATGAAACAAGATTTTTTTAACTGTGTGCCATGTGACCTAAGTCAAGGCCTACATTAGGTGCCATGCGGCTTAGGTTTAGACATAACTTAGGTACCATGTGGCCTAGATGTTTATGCTTAGATTAATGGCCACACATAGTATCTGGGCCTAGCTTTGGCTTAGGTGTCATATAGCATAACCTAGGTGTTTTATGTCTAAGCTTAACCTAACCTACTTGATTTATGTTTTGGTGCCATGTCACCTAACTTAACCTTATGTTTAAATGGCTATGTTTAGATGCCATTTGTCTTATCTTAGCTCTATGTATAAATGGCCTAGCATAGGTGCCATGTGACCGAGCCTATGGACGTGGATGCACCACATGTCATTAAAATAATAATTGAACCCTCTACCTAATTTAGTTACCTGATTTAGTTGGAATGCATGGTGCTAAAATATGATTGACATTTGCAACTAAAATGCCATTTTTGATTTGTACTTGTCAATTTTCAATTTCAAACAATATATTCAAATTGCAAAAAAAACATATTGTAATTGAGTTTGTTGGTTTCAACTACAAATTGTAGTTGAAAACATGTTAAAGATGTAGTTACAAATCTAGGTTTTTCCTCCTAGTGAAACTAGGCATGACACACATGCACACAAAATTTTCAATTGAACATAACAAAATTTACATAATTATGAACACACACATATTTGTGTATCTCATTTATGTATTTTTTTGCATTTGTGCTTTTAGCTATAACAAAAGCAAAAAAGAAAAAATTAAGAACTTCTCACGTTGCATTATGCTAGTTTCACAAAGTTTCTTTGCCCCCTTCCAAACAAAATAAAACAAGAAAAAGAAAAAGAAAAGTCTAAATCCTCACCTTCTCACACTTCCTTCATATAATATTTTCTACCCCCTTCCAACAAATTAAAATGAAACCTTTAACAACTTCTCTTTCAATGGCCTTAACAATTCAAAGTCTTTACTTAGTACAACCATGGGCCAATTTTCCTCTTTAGAGTACAAATGCAAGTCATGCAAATTGAAAGCAAAGTTCTCACCTCCTATCCCTCTAAGCAAAGCTCTACAATGTTCCTTCACATTTTGTAATGCTCATCATATTGTAGGTGTCAAACATTTAAACCACAAATCAATTTGGATAAAGTCCCAAATGTGACCTCTAATATCATTGGGCAAAACACCAATATAAAATGAATGATATTACCTACTTAAATATTATAAAACAAAATGTGAATGGATCATAAACTACAACCCCATGGTTGGGGGAAAAACTTTATATTTATGGAATGTACTTTAATAGTTGAATAAATCTTTAAATTTTAATTTAAGCTTCATTTTGAAAATGTGAAATTGAAATAAAAATAATGGTAATGGAAATGGAGGCTTATCAATTTAATCATCATTATCAATATGAATATTATAGTCATTTTTTAATTTATTTTTTTCAATTTTCATTTAAAAAAAATTGAACATTGTATTTTTAGAGTTAAATTAATCTTTAAATTTATGATAATGGTTATATATATACACAAAGAAAATATAATATTATTTTCAAAGTTTCATTTTTAATCTCCAAACTTCATTTACATTGAAGGATCTCACTATGATGTGTCAAAATTTATAATATCTTCTCCCCCCTGCCCAATAGTTATTTTATTTTTCAAAGCCCATTTCAACATTGAAAATAATAATTTATGAAATTGCAACAACAAATATGTAGCTTATTTGGCATGGTATTTTCATTTTAAACCCCTAACACGATGAAACCCCTAACATCCCCCCCCCCCTCTTTTTTCCAAAAATCTGGATGACATAATGTTCCATCAAATTATAGGATAGAGAAATGTTGTCAATTATTGGATACATGTTTTGTAAGGATGGATTGACTTTTGAGTTTACCAATTAAATTTTTTTTCCTTCACTTGTAATTTCCTTAGATTTCAACATGTCAAACATATAATTTTTAGAAATTTTGAAATTTCTAAAAATAATTTAATTATCGCCAAACTTGAAAAGGTACTATGTAGTTCATCATTGTTTATTTTCATGGGCTCATCATTACTACACACTACCCATGACAATCAATTGGTTAATTGTTGAAAAAAATGAATTAATTTTGTGAAAATGAAGTTCCATTCATATGAAGATATTCAATCACATTTCATGCAACTTGAATTGAATTGAAATTCAATTCAATGGAATTTAGATATAATTAAATTCAATAGAAAAGCAATGAGATGCAAATTGGTGGGGAATGTATTGAAAATCTACTCATGAATATGGTGTTGAAAAAAATAAAATAAAAACACAAGTATAAAGAGACACCTCTCTATGTCTTTTTATTTGGAACTATGCAAGTGAAGACTACAACTTATGAAACCTAAAGTTGTTCTATTTAAACCAACTTTTATGAGTCATCATCACTAAAATTTATGTGCCTTTTCATGTCCATGTAGATGGCTAGGGGAATGGAGTGAAGTAGTTATTAAGAAACAAGTAAAAATATTAAAAAAGAAAGTAATATTGAAAAGGTATTTGAATAATAATAATAACATCATTACAAAATAAATAGATAGACCACTTGAAGCTATAGACTTTAGGTAAATCTAGAGAATACCCAATGTGACAACATTATTTTCTTCATTTTAATCAAATATCCAATGGTGCGATATCAATGTAAAAACTTTCATTTGGGCAACAATTTTGGACCAATCATTGATCCATCCATGATGGCTTAGAGGTGTGTGAATGAAAACTCCTAATATTCTTGAAACAATTTTGCCCATCATTTGAATCACCTAGCTTAAGGACATCCTAAATATTGTTAATAATCTAAAACATCACAATGGCATTATGATGGCTTTTATTGTCTCCTCATAGAACATGTATTGTGGGCTTTAAGGATTATAAAACCCAATTTGCCAACATTTATTTCAACACACAAGTTGGAATTTTTGGATTTGTTGATGCCCATATGACAACATGATGATGAATGCTCTAGAAGAAACTTCAACCCACCACCAACATTATACTATAGGTTTCTTTCCTCTTTCTTTTGGGATAAAGTCCTTATGCAACTCCATAGGGAACATTCCCAAATCAAGAAAATTGGATAGTTATTTAATTATGTTATCTACTAGATAGAATATGCAATTTCTACTAAAATTTGACTTCTATGGATAGGTTAGAAGATGTCTAAAAATCAATACACTGTAGGTATGGGGTTCAAATCTCTCAAAAGGTTAGTTCTCATTGATAGAAAAATAAATAAATTGCATTTTTCTTTCAAAAAATTGTTTCAACTTTCATTTTGATGTTCATAAGCATCAATAGCCATGTGAACTAGATATGGAGACCTTGAATTTGGAGAGGATCTTGGTACATTCACAATTGTCCATAAAAATGAACCATTTGACCCATGTGCTCTTTTTGGATGCATTAGTTTTAGGAATATATCCAAGTACTTTTGCCATGTGATCCTTTTGGACCTATTCATTTTGGGAAAAGATCCAAGCACTTTTGTCATATGCTCCTTTGAACGCATTTAAAACAAGCTACATTTTTAGGTCTTTTGGCAAAATAATGATCTAATCTTGCCAACTGTTAGGTTTAACCAAAGGTTACATTGAACTTCATATGGCGTGTGTAATCCAAAAAAGTTATATAGCTTTGGTGGTGCTCCAAATAGTTCAATTTGGTGGATCAAACATAAAGTTAACCTACTTGTAGCCCCACCAAAGGTCTATTTTGGTGGATCAAACATAAAGTTAACCTACTTGTAGCCCCACCAAAGGTCTATTTTGGTGGATCAAACATATGTACCCTTGGTGGGGCTACAAGTGGCTCATTTTGTTGTATCAAACATGAAGCCAACCTACAATGTTATTATTACAAGTACATGTTGAAAGGACTTTACATAAATGATAGTCATCCTAATTTGATATTTTCCTTCTTGGATTATATAAGGGGATTTTGTTTGAAAATATAACATTCAATTATCTAGAGCCCAAAAAAAATGGAAAATAGTTATTTATAAGGGGTGAATGCCAACCCCATTTTTTGGGTCAATTTTAACATAATTTATTTAGAAAAAATTCAGTATTTTTAACTCTTTACCAATAGTTTAATACAATTGTTCATTTCAATGTTAGACTCTAGTTTAATTATAGAATGTGGTGCCAATTCCAATACCCCACTAAACAACATATAATGATATAGCTTGGCATCACTCATCCAAAGGCCAAAGGTTAATGGTCAGTTTTGGTTATAAATAACATAATATGGGAAAAAGCTTGTGTTGCACAAACTAATTATATTTAATCTCAATTCATAAGTCTAAAAAATGTTTCAAAATTGTAAAATTGGAAATATAATGTGAAAAAATGGTTCAACAAATAAAAAATGATAATGAGAATGATTACTTGGGTAATTATAATTAAAAAGTTAATTAAAATTTTTAATGGAATTTAATTTGAATTAACTAATCATGTCGTAACCAAATAAATGGTTTTGAAAAGTTAACTTGAAATTTTAACATATCTTGCCAATCATGTGTGTGTGTGTGTGTGTGTGTGTGTGTTTTCAAAATTTGTAAGGTGGGTGGGTTCATCCCCAAGCTCAAACATAGCCAAATTTGGTTATATGTTAGAGAAGAAAGTTGAAAAAATTTAAGATTCCTCCTATATTTTGGCGACATGTTAGAACATGTTGTTTAAATATGAAAACTTTAGATTTTTTTTCCCTCATGATGTGGCCATTTGGGCTATGTCCATCCTCAAAAAAATAATTGTGTATCAATCACATCTCCATCTTTTTGTCACAAAGATGCTAAGATTTGCGCCCCACCCCCAAAACCATTGATTGGCATAATGAAATGAATGGATGCCAAACATTATAATCAAATATTATCAATGAAAAATATTTAGTAAATGGTATATGGGAAAATTCAAAATGATATAAGATTGTTGACTATCATCTAAAAAACACAAGATTCATATCATGAAATAACCATTTTCCAAAACCTAATGTGTGAATTACATGACATGCTTGAGATTGACACCAATATGAGAAATTGCATTCGTCAAAACTACATTATCCTGCAACTAAAACTCAAAAAACAATTCATATACAACTATTGTGCAACTATCCTTTAGGTATTACAACTATTGTGCAATTATCCCCTTAGAAATACATTGTATTAATAAATAAATTATTATGCCAAAAAATCAATAAGTTGTATTATAGTTGCGAATGAATTGAAATCTATATGATAATTTATACACATCATACATACATATGTAATCAACCATGTTTGATTTTTTCAACAATTAAATTGTAGTTACATGTATCAATTATTTTAAAATTGTTGTAAATGTGTCATTAAAGCAATAATTATGTTGCAACTAATGTACAATGTACATACATGTAATCATGTTACATGTTTGCATTTCCACCACTCATTATGAAATACATTTGCAACTAGTTTTTCACTATGATTCCCATTGATACAATTAATATAGCCATTAATGTACACTATTAAAGTACTAATATTCAACTATGTTATGACTATAATACAACTACTTATTATATATATATATATATATTCATATGTAATTTTTTATTAAAAAATATTTTTTCAATAATTTGGCTATTAATATGAATAAATAAGTGTAATTCATACAATGAATTTACCATTAACTAAAAAATCAATTATTTAATAAATATTAATCAAATAAATATTTATCCAAGTTGGGGATATTTCATTATGAATTAGATTAATTGTTTAAAATAATTATTATTTCATCAATAAATTTTTTTAAATATTTTAATTAATTAATTAATTGGGTACATATCATTAATTTAGATGTGAAACTAGAAACAATGTGTATATTATATTAAAAATTCAATTTGATGTACATACATATATGCCTATTTATACTTTCATTTTTTTACCCAAATTCATATTTAATATTTAATAATGAATTATTTTCAATGATATATTACATAATATATATAATTAATATAATAATTTCATTAATTAATTATAATAACTAATAATTTTTCTCACAACTTCAAATGATAAGTGACTAATTATATGAATAAAATAAATAATTCATATATTTAATTATCATATAATCAATAATTTCATTTTATAACTTACATAATGAAAAAAAAACACAATACATGTGGGAAAATCTTTTTAGGGTAAATTGGGCCATCACCAATCACTTGCTTATGATTAAATAATTATTTAGATCTTCATCATATGTGCTTCATTTTGTGTGATTTAAAATGTTATGGGAGTGGTACCTCAAGCTCTAAAAATCATCTTTGAAGTGCAAAGGAAAAGGAGTAATGAAAAAAAATAACAAGAAGAAGAAAAAAATTCAATTCAAAATACGCGTTTTTTCCCTCTTTGCCCCCCTTACTTTCAAACCTCATAACTTTATTATTTTTTATTCATTCAAAATGATTTAGAATGTTATAAGAACACCACCTGAAGTTCTACAAATCACATTTGAACTTTAATAACAATAGAATAACATACAAGGAAGTTTTTGGGTGTTCGAGAACCGACCTTTGTAACATTCGATGATTTATTTATTTAAGTTCTTGACCTTTTTTACTTTGGGGGGCCATAACTTTGTTAGTTTTATTCCCTTTTTTATGGTTTTTAATGTGCCATATGTGCCAATAGGAGGGGTTCAAGTTTTGTTTAAACACCATAAACAATAAAACCCTCCCTTAGATCTAGCATGCCATGAATGCTTAAATGTTTGGTCACTGGTCAATTTACCCTATAATTACAATTCAATTGTAACTCAATTTGCAACTAAGAACAACTAAAATATTCAACCCATATGTTTTATCTTCAAATCCATGTTACAAATTATATAAAGAAGGTTTGTTCTATTATGTTTTCAAATTAAAATACATGTGTCATTTTGGGATGAGTTTTAAAAAACTTAACCCGAAGGCAAAACATAAAATTAAAAAATAAAATTTCATGGCTATTCTTTAGTTCATTTATTTTTTGTTTTCCTACCTACTTACCTACTCAAATAAATAAATTGGTCTTACTTTTCTACCTACCCACATAGGTAGGTAAGTAGATAGGTCCTAGGTAAATACGTAAGTATATAGGTCTTAAGACCTACCTATAGGTATGGTTATGTACGACCTACCTGACTACAAAAATAAATAAATATTTATTTATTTATTTCAAAATATAATTAATATGCCATGTGGCAATTTTTTATTATGTCACATGTCATAATCTCGGACCATCATTAACAATCATAATGGACAATGGAGATTAATATTTTGAAAATAAAATAATTTTTATGTCTAAAAATCTTCATAGTGCAATGTGTTAGATTTTAATAGATGGATGACAACTAATGACATGAATATGACATCATGGGTGTAGTTCTAATCGAGTTGCATAGTAGTTGAAAATGAGTTGTTTTGACAAAGTTGCAATTGAATTGCAATGAATTGCACCATATATATGGTGAGTTGCAACCTTGCAACTCATGCAACTTGTTCCTTAGCACTCACAACATATAAATATAATGAATTGCAAGTGTTTGGTGTAATTCAAAAATTTAGTTGCAAGGTTAGTTGCAAAACACTCCTTTTTCTCATAATGCACTTAAAAATTTATTACTAAGGAAACGCAACCACAAAATTGTTTAGATTTACAAATGTTTAAACAACACCAATAAACAAAATATGTATACAAATAACAAGTGAACTCCTCAATGGTTCAATTGACAGAATATTATTAACATTTATTTATAGATGATATTTCAAGCCCCCAAAGTGTATATATATAAAAGGCACTAAATATCTTTTAATGAACATTGTTTCAACGTCAATGCAACACCATGTGTGGTTTTGCATAATTTTGTGCAAGGTTTGAATAATGTTCTACAATAAAAAAGGAATACAATAGATAAACATGGTGTGTAAAAGGCATGAAGTAGGTTAGTGGTGAGTATTATGCTTACTTCCTTGAATTTATGGGTTCAAGTTTAGTGGGGAATAGGACAACATGTAAATTTTTTTGTCTTCAAACAAGGCAAGTGTTGATTGTGGAGAACACAAACTACATAGTGCACAAAATCACACAAAGCTCCATAAATAGGTTTGAAACAAAGTTCATTAGTGGATATTTAGTGTCTTCTAATATATATTATATTAAATATCATTCAGTCAACCTTTGCAAATGTATGCATTACAAAACTTTGTTAGCTAACATTTGTTTTATAAGAAGGATTTGCACATGTTTCCATGATTTTATTTTTTAAACAATTCAAATCACAATCCATTTCATACGTATTAAGTTGTTATGAAAATGGATGGCTAATATTATCTATTTGGAAAAACAATTATTCAAAATTCATATATTCAAATCTTGAGTATAGTTTTTTAGCCCCAATAATGTAACACATTTTGAATGTTATAGTCCCATTAAAATATTATCCTCCATTTTTATGCGGAGTTTCATCAAATTTGCAAATATATCTTGCATGTTACATCGTGATGATTAATCTAAACATCTAGAAATAATGTAACATATCCTATTGTTAGTCATTATGCAAGGTCATATAATTTTTTGTTATATGATCTATTGATAATAGGTAGAAATTTTAGAAATAAAATGGGCAATGTTTAGTTCTTTAAATTAAGGATTTGGTACCATTATTGCAAAAGTGTAAATTACTTAATTATAAAATATTTGTTGGCTTTTAAATTGTTCAATATGGCAACCCAATAATTCACATGTTGTGCACTCCTATGTTGGCACCTATAACCATTGATGTCACCATATTTACAACACATAACATATAAATACTCTAAATGGTACATCACATCCAACCCACGCCCCCATTCTGGGCTTGAGGTACCTTTAAGCCAAATAACATTACATAACTATTTGTTGGAAATCCACCATGGAGGAACACTTTGGTTCCAAGGTAAAAGAACCAATAGGCTGGGTGTAAATGTGAACCCCATCATTAGTCGCCTAGTTGCAATCTTTCAAATTCTGAACCAAATGTGAATTACCATGGAAAAAAACCTCATATTAAATTTATTATGTGACTTTAGGAGCCTAGGTCTATTCCGTGCATTGAGAAAACCATTTGCCAAAGGGCATTTCTTCCATTGGTGGCATGAGACACCCCATATGCTAACTTCGAGAACATTTTTCACAAATCAACATGATGGTGGTTCCTAAAGATTACCCGCATATATACATCATAGACCAACAGGAACCATAGCTAAGGATGGGTTAATTTGGCCATCACATTGTGAAAATGACATGGTGCACAATTACAAACATGGTCCTTCCATGTTTGACCATCTTAACCCTCCAACAAGAACATTCCTGAAGGTAAAACCTTCCGCATATGTAGAATAACACATATTGCAATCACATCCAAAGTACTTGATGTTGTTTGATACAAATAAACATAATCTCTTTGGTCAAACCTCCAAATTTGAGACCGATTGACGCACTCCCAACTCTTGGAAGGACTCAAATGTGAGTCCAAGTAGAAGACAGCGGAAGAGGGAAGAGTCGGGGCACGCTCCCTAGCTCACAACACTTTGAGGGGTAGAGGATCGTGTTGGAGCTCCGAGATGGGACTAGGAAGAATTGACAAGCTTCACTCATTCACGAGAGCCTGCACACAACCCACACAAAGTGGTTAGTGCATAGTTGGAACACCTTTGGTGTTAGGACGAACCACGGGCAACACGGACACACTAAATTCACCATAGCCCGGACTTGGGGGAAGCCACCACCTTCCCCCTCATAGTATACTCTGTGGCTGACCATGGACCGTACATCCAAATGGTTTTTCTCTCCCGGGATTCCTGAGTGGGAGTCCCGAAATCGCGTGCCAAATGGGACTCTCGCGACTTTGGAGCCTCATAACTTTGCGAACAGACCTCAGATCGCAATGTGGTCCAAAGCAAAGTTGTAGTTCTTGTTGAGGGCTTTCCAATGGTATGTCACATGCCCCCTGTATCTAAGTAAATCGGGTCAATTCCCGACTTTTTGTGGTCGGGAGTCAAACTGGCAGTTTGATTCCCGGCCTTTCTTTTGACCATAACTTGTGTTTCAGATGTCCAAATGCGAAATGGGAGCCCATTTTAGACATTTACGTTCCAAGATCTTTTCAATGATATAAAGAACGATAGAAGCTATTGATTTTTGACCCCTAAAATCACTCTTTGAAGTTTCGGGAGTCCACTGGGATTCCATCTCCCAAAGTGGGAGTTACCTTGGGAGTGTGAGGGTTCACTCCTTCATGCTCCCTCACACTTTTTTGCACTTTCGGGAGTATGTGATGTGACTCCCGAGCTTTTTCTTGCCTAGACTCCCGGGCTTTTTTTTGGCCCACAACCCTGTAACCCCTTTTACCTTGGTCGCGAGCTTAAGGCTAGGGTTGCAACACTAATATCCACCTCCACATATACTGGCGTAACACAATGTATCTTGTTGTTGGGCAATTGCCAAATTTTCCATAGTTATGGGCATAACACGTTGGAACAAGGTGGCTTGTTGTTCACATGCTTGAATCCACATGTTAAAATCATCCATGTTGATTACTACCATCACATCTTGTCGGATTGAGGTTGGTAACTTAGGCTCACAACTAAATAATAAGAAGTATGGTGAAAAAGATGAAAGAGAAGCTTGTCAACATAACCTATACCCCATAACTAACCATGGTAACTATAAGTCCCAATCTTGAATATGGCACTTGTGGAGACCATATTTTCACAAACCCCACTTCACTCAATCATAATTTGCACCATCCACTCAATTAACCCATCTACCTCAAGATGGTTTTGTGAAGTCATGTAATGATTAATAAGTGTTTTTTCACACAACTTTTGGAATTCCCCATGGAATTTTGTATTTTGGTTAGGGAGAACTTTGGCTAAAGCCCCAAACCTGTTAAGTACCTTGTCCAAAAATGCATATGCTACCCCTTCATTACTATGATTCGGCAATGGAACCAATTTCAATTTGGCAATGCAACCACTTGGAGAAATGTTCAATCATAATTAGAACATATCGATTATATTGAGGTGTCAAACTCAATGGGTCAATAAAATCCAAACTCCATTGATACCCAAACCCCATAATTGGTAAGGGTTGTAGGTGAGGTGTAAGTGCATTGAAAGATGTTTGAATTTGGTCACACACCATACACCTAGAAACAAATTTTTAAACTTGCAATTACATCCCTTGCCACTAATATTGTGTTTGCAGCAAACTATATGTCCGTTAGATCCCAAAATGGCCCAATTCCTCATGAACATGCTTCAGAATGCTTTCACGTTATTATGGGTGAGGTACAACCTTCACTTGTCCATTTGCCCACATCCGTAGAAGGGAATTACCTTCCCAATTGAATTGCTTGGACCTATGCATAACATGGTCCCTTTCCTTGGATGTTAATCCAAACTTCACATGCTTGCAAATATGTAATGACAAGTACTAGTGCATCATCATAAATATCCAAGGCACCATTGCCCTCTGACTCCATGTCCACTGCATGGGGATCCCCATCATCCACATTAATCAAAGGTACATCCCTAGAACACCCCAATAAGGTACAAAGGTATGTAGAAACATGCCATTTTGGTACCACTTTCAAATACACATCACCATGCCAACAAACCCCAATCGTATCCTCCTTGTAGGAACTTGGGTTCTAATTCAATCCATCGACATTTCAATTAATTCTACCATGTTTATGAATTATATCAAAATCATATTCATGCAGGATAAATGCCCACTTGGTCAACTTTCTTGTGAATCAATCTGATTCCATAAGGAATTTCAAAGGTTAATGATCGATAATTAACATGAATGGGTTACCATAATGATAACATTGGAATGATGAAACAACCCAAACAACTACAAGGCACTCCCCTTCATATGAGATGAATTTGGCCTCCATCTTGTTATTGGACCAATTGGCATATGCCACCATAAACTTTCGACCATCATCATCAAGTTGGGTAAGCACAACTCCCAACCCTATGGTGTTCCAATTAGTGTGTAATTGGAATGGTTGCCTTCAACTGGGTCATTTCAAAATGGGAGTTCATGAAAGCCTAGCCTTTAATTTTTCACACTAGTAGAAATCAGCCAAAATGTAACCACTTCGTTTACAACTACATGCAACTTGTAGTTGTTTGTGACTAAGTTTGTGAATATTTATAACTATAAAATCAATTTCAATTATTTTGGTCATTTTTACAACTATGATGCAACTATTGGAAAAACTTCATCCTATCAGTTGAATGATTTTTAGGTTTGTTTTCATCCATGAATATATTGATATGTCCCATTAGTTGTAATAGTCACCAAATTAATCGCATCCTAAAGGTATTTTACAATGACATAGGGGTGTATCTTTATGTATGTATTAAAATTATATTTATGATATATTACATATATCATAAATATACATTTTTATGTATATTAATTATGTGTGTGTATGTATATTGTTCATATAATGAATTTAAAAAATTAATATTTGAACTCTGAAATTTATTATTCAAATTTGAGAATTAATATTTCAGTTATGAAATGTATATATATTTCAAATTAAAAATTGAAATTTTAATTTCAGAAATATTTATGTGAATTTGAATTTTTTATTTGCATTTTATTTTTATTTTTTTAGTTAAAAATAATTATTTGAGTCTAAAAATAGTTATTCCAAATCTAAAACATTTTATTTGAATCTAAAAATCCATATTTGAATTTGAAGTTTTAAATATAAATTCTTAAAATTGTTAGTTTTATTCAAATAATATGTTTTAGTATAAAATTTATAACTGAAATTCTGAAAATTATATTTAACATTAAAATCGATGTTTCAATTCTAAAAATTGCTACAGGAATTCATCATATATATATATTATTATATAATTAAAAAATTTTGAATCTAAAAGAAATTATTTTAATTTTTAAAAAAATTATTGGAATTCTTCGTGTAATTATTTGAATTTGAAAAAAAAATTGAATTTGAAATTTAATATTTCAATTCTTTAAAAAATTAGTTGAATTGTTAATTTTTTAAATTTGAATCTGAAATTTTCTATATCAATTCCTTACAATTTTATTTCAATTTTTTAAAATTTTATTTAAATTAAAAAATCTTATTTGATCTAAATTTTGATATTTGAATTTTAAATAATTATTTTCGATTATAACAATTAATATTTCCATTTTCAGTTTTTGAATTTAAATTTAAAAACTTATTTGATTTGAAACTTGAAATTGAAATTCCAAATTATTGTTTTGGATTCTCAGACTTAATATTTCAATTCAGAAAATTATTAATTGAGTCTAAAAATTGACATTTCAATTCTGATTTTTTAAATTTAAATTCAAATACTTATTTCATCTAAAAAATGATATTTGAATTCTGAATTGCTTTTTTGGACTCTAAAATTAATATATCAATTCTTGAAATTATTGATTGATTTTTAAGGTTTTTTTTCTACTAGTTTTATCCATTATGAATCACTTTTATAAATAATTATAAATGATTGTATTTATTACTCACAAGATACAATAAATAATTATTTTAAAACATATATATTTTACATTATATATTTAATATTCTTACAATAAAAGAAATTAATTACTGTAATTAATGTTACATTACTTTAAAATCATTGCAATTACTTCAAATAAGAATTAATTATAGTATAAGCATAATTATTTTTTAATTGAACATAATTACGCACAATCTATAATTTATAACTTTAATTGAATTAAAATTTTGGAAAAAATTATAACGTAGTTAATATAATTATTGTAAGGGTTGTAATTTTAGGAATTACTATAAGTGATTTATTTTTTATTTAAAAGTTTTTAATTATTTATCTATGATATTTTTTTCACAATAATATATGCAACTATATAGTAATTAATATAACTATTACGTTAAAAAAAATCGTATATATATTTTTTATAATAACAATTTTTTGTTCATTATTTATAATTTGAAAAATAAATTATTGTTACATTAATGATATTATCTATAATTCGACTAGATATACAATAATAATAAAATATTTTAGCTATTTATTTATCTTTGAGTTATGTATTAAAAACTTGTGAAAAATTAAATAGCTAGTTAGTTAAATATTAAGAAGTTATTATTTATTTAAGTAGTTGATAATAAATCCTTAATATTTGTAGTGTATAGTTTATATTTTAAATATATGTTAAATTTAATCATTATTAATTAAATGGTTATCTAATCATCTAGTGAGCCATGTACTTGAATTGTTTATAAATTTAAAAACTAAGAACAAAAGGTATGAGGAAAGTTTTGGAGTTACAATTTAATCTGTGAAGAAGTTGTAAATTGAAAACTTATTTCATATTGTTTGTTCTCCATTCTTATTTTGAACATTAAATAAACAAGGGGTGTAGACATCAAATTTCACATTAAAAAATTTGTGCACATAAGATGAGCCAATCAAAAGGCTTAACCCAAAACAAAAATAAAAGTTATGCACAATTTTAAATGATCAACCTCCCCAACCTATTTATCTGCCTAACTAAATAGGTACATAATATGACCTACCTACCTAGGTCAACCTATGTACCTACCTATCTAAGTACCTACTTATATGAATAGGTATTTAGCTTAAGAAGGTAAACCTACCTACCTACCTTTTTACCTAAGTAGGTATGTAGCCTAAATTTGTAGACACCTATTTATGTACCTACTTAAGCACCTACCAACCTAATATTAATATTTTGTATTAAATTCATCTTAAGGTGCCACGTGGCATATTTACATTGGGCCATTTTTCATAATATAGGATCATCCAAGCATTTGAATTGAATGTCTTAAATTATTTCAAAATAATAATAATAATATTTTAAAAAAATCAATATTAGAACACGTGGCAACACATCATTTGCTTAAATTGTGACCAAAATAGTTACATCATAGTCACATGTGACAATACATATACAATGGAATCAAAGGATGAACTTGTATTTGTTGATTTATTCTTTCATCCAATACACCTTATCGTTTACAACTAATGTTTCATGTGACTTGTCCAAGGTGATTGAGATTTTAATCACAAATGTTGTTTGCAACTAAATTTTAATCGCAGAGACTAGTCAAAAATACATGTTTTTCTTCTAGTGTGAAAGGCCTTGTTCTTGTGCCTCATCCCAAATGAATTCTTGGTCAATCTATGTTAATCATGTTAAAGGTTTGGTTACGCTATTAAAGCCTTTCACAATCTTCCGATAGTATTTACACAAGCCCATAAAAACTTATAACTGACTAACATCTGTTGGTTGGGGAATTCGTGAAATGGCCTCAAACTTGGCCTTTTGAACCCCTAATCCACTTGAATAAATCATGTGACCCAGGTATTCCACTTGAGTATGAAAGAACTGACACGTTACCTAGATGAAGCTTGAGGTTATGCTCTTAAAATCTTCCAAACACCTCCTCCAAATGGTGCATATGATTTTTTGGGGTCAAGTTAAAATCAATGATGTCATCAATCAAACATTTGCCAAAACCAAGACCTACCAAAACTCAGTCCATGACCCTTTGAAACTTTGCAAAGCCATTCTTAAAACTAAATGGCAAAAAATTCCATTGGTACAAATAATCCTTCACATGCGGGTCAATTTCCCAAAATGTTGTCTTGACCTTATCACCTTCCTTCAATGACAACTGATGGAAGCTAGACTTCAAGTCCAAGGTACTAAAAACCTTTGGCTTAACCAAGGGCATCAAAGATCTCCTTTAGTAGGGGCATGGCATATTTTTTTGAACGGGTTCATTTATTCATCGGATGATAATCCCCACACATGTGGCGTTCAGTCCAATTGCTAAAAATGTCTTCCTTGGCTAGCATCACTATTGTTGATGCATATTCACCCCTAGATAGTTCCACCAAACCAACATCCAACAACTTTGCTATTTGAGCCTGAACCAAGGTTCTTTCCACGTCATTCAACTTGTAAGGTCACCTAAAAATTGGATTATCCTCTAATATGATATGGACCTCTTATCCTTTTAACTAACCCAATTCCTTCAAACTAAAGGTAAAAAATCTAATGAAATCCCTTATTATCCGCTGTGTTTCATGCACCTCATCTCCTATAATTGTTGGACCAATTCTCAGGTCCCATGTTTTTATAATCACATGTACCTTGCGTTGAGATGATGGAACATGCCTAACACCCAAGGTTGAAGGCATGACTTGTGATTGCTATGTAAAATGTGGAAAGGTGTCATCATGTCCTAACACCCCCACATCACCAATTTCTTATTTCACACCCATAAATGTCCCTTGGCATCCTTGATCCTATAATTGCCAAGGATGTATTTTTCTTGTTGTAACATCACCCCTTTTTGCATTGCCATAGCATGACCCAACAAAAGGTGTAACAAGTGAAAGATGGGATGGAGTGGGTGGGTTTGATTGGTCAAAACATAATTGTTATGCCAAGACCAAATTGAAAATCCATGTGAGGCAATTTAAATCCATAACTTGCTCCAAAATCCACCTATGGGCTCCTTTGGAAATGCCTTGCATAACTATGGTGCCAATGTAGAACCCCATGGCCCATTCCCCTTCATTTGCATTGGGTTTTTACATACTAGATGGATGGGAGTCCCAAATCATCCCTAGGCCCCCATTTCTAAATGCATGATAATGGAAAATTCAAGAATGTTGGCATGGTTGGTCATGGATGGCCAACCTTATTGACCACATCCAAAGGTGGTCAGTCATCATGACGAACCACGCATGAATGGCATCCCAGATCTAATATGTCATCCACCAAGCATGTGGGTGACCTAGGAATGAGCTCATATGCTCGTTGGATCACCTTTGGTGGTGCTAGGTTAATCCACATCCATCGCAACCGATGAGCCCGTGAACTAATTAAAGTAGCATCCACCTACATTGACTTATTGATCCAAGCCTTGATCGGTTGCCATCCAGCCAAAACAGTTGGCCTAGAATCCCCTAATGGTGGGACATTTTCCAACAAATATGCACATGGGTGCATATGTGACTACTGCAAATGTTGCGTAACAGGAATTAATTCCTAAAATGAACCCAACCTAAGATGGAAAAGTCCTTGGCCCATACTCGCTTATGAAAGACCTTGGCATGACCATCCAAAAATGACCAAATCAATTGGCCCAATCTTTGCCAAATTCGGCACCCCCAACAAGGTGATGTTGCTTAGTAAGGAACGGTGATAACTTTATATGGCCAATGTTGGTAATAAGTAGGGATACCATTGTTGCAACATCGTGACATGCCATATGGAGGCTTGTTTGGTTCGTGGATCCTTCTCCATATAATGGTATCTTCGGACTAGAATGCCCAATTGTAGAATTGTAACTAATCCATAACTAATGCCTTTAAACATCTCAAATAGGCATATCCCATCCTTGGGAATATCCTACTAAATAACCTTGATATCCAATGGGCTTAAACTTGGAGGCCCATTATTAAAGTTCATAGGTGATTGTGGGCTTAGTGATGGCAGAGTGCGCCAAACTCAATGAATGTAGTGATTAGCTAATGCCTGGAATTCAGTTAATGTGCCCCAAATAAATTTAACTTTTCAAAGATGGTATTGAATTTGGAATAGCAAAAGGGAATTGTTTCACCTTGTACATATAACTTCAAGTGTGAGGTTGTACTAAGTCTTTCGTGTCTTGGATTCACACTTTTTGAATTGTTTGTCTATAATGACCTTTTAAAACTATTGCAAGGGTATCATTCCTATACTTTGGATCCTAAAAAAATTGTGGACCAAAGATGGCCTCACATGGTCTAATTCAATGGACATGTATTGCCACAGTGACATCAAAAGTCAGTGTTATATTTAAATCTTCAACTTGAGGAATAGATGGAAATGTAATAACAAAACAAGCTTACTTGTTAAATTTTGTCATTGTTGTGAGGAGCTCTATGATTCCGCTCTTGCTATCAAGCACAAAACTATCCATGCAAATGTGCCAATCAACATCAAATGGATGTACTTTCTTTATATACGGGAACCAAGCTTGAAGTCTGTGGTTCCTATCCCATACGTGGAACATTTTCTGAGACAGTGACCTGAGATCTAGGTTTCCCTATAAAAATTCTTCAAATCTATCATTTCCCTATAAAAATTCTTCAAATCTATCATTTTTTTCCTTCTAAAGAGGCCCCCACAATGATTCAATAGTTGAAACAACAATCTCTTCACCCTACCAATTTATCGGGGAAACATATAAAACTTTCTCCCCCTGCTTGTAACCCATTTAAAACGCCTACTCCATTTTGAACACATTAATTTTAATCTTGTTTCAACTTTCCAAAAGGATTTGGCCGTGGAAGTTGATATTGCCCATCAATTATATTATTCAGATGTTGTGGAACCAATTTTAAAAGATCTGGACTAGCTGGAGACCTTGAGCAACAAGGCTATGGATGTAGTCCACAAGGAGCACATGACCACTTTCCACAAGCGGTTTCCTATATGCGATCTTTCATTGGGCCTAAAGTTCATGCAATAGGTTCATATGCATTATAATATGAATTCAGAGCCGGAAATGTTTATCGAAAAACTTCAAATGTTAATTTCGGCTTGTGTTAGTACATACCAAAAATGTTTTTGGCTTAGGTAGTGGAATTAATTTGGAGTTATCAAGGAAGTTCAAAAATTCCCAAAGTAGGTATTTTCAAATGCCATGTTTGATAAATGGCTTCATAGAGCCACATTTTGGCATCGGGTTTGATTCTCAACTAATTTCTTATTCTTGTTTTCCATGAACAAATCTCAACATCATTTTTGGAATGCTAATCATCTTTAAACTTTATGGACATCTTCCTAGAATTTTGCAGCTAAAGGTGGAGGTAATCAAGTTGTTTAACTTCACAACAAGGGACCTCAATGTCACCATTGATCAATCTATAAAGGTCTTGTCTTTCTTAGACTATATTTGAAAGTGGAGACTTGAGTTATGGGAATTGGTGTTCTATGAGGAATTCAAGGTCAAGGGTGGGATCACATAAGGGAAGATGTGGGAGCTTCAAACTTGAACAAAGGACGCATTGAAATGTGTGCTTTACATGTGAAAAATCTTATGAATTCATGAATAATTTACATTGAATCCTTCAATTGTTGAGGCTTGCTGTAGGGCTCCATTCTTCGCATTTGTCGCGTTAGATATGTTGGAGCCAAACAAAAGATACAAGACATAACAATCATGAAGCACACAGCTGTAGCACATGGCTTGACATGTGAGAAACAATTGACGATGCCTTTGATTCTGAGTAGTATCATACAGGCTGCTGAGGACACTTGCAATGTTCACAATAATAAATGTGCCATTGAAATAAAATCACAAGAAAAGTTCAGCAATTGCACTTGCCTAGGCGGGCAAGAGTTTGCAAAGTAATCAAATCCAAACAGTTGCACTGGCCAAAACCGAAACATTTTCATATTATCCTCAAGATAAGCAATCAACAAATGAACAGCCAAGGATGAAACAACATAGTTCACAGCAATCGCTATTTCCCAGTGTTGCAGTCCTTAAACACAAAAAACCATGAAACAAGGGTTTAACAAACACCAAATCCAGCAAAACAAAAAGATAAATTTACCTTGAGAAGGTCATGCACAAGCTGGAGGTGCAGAATGAAGCAAAATCAGGGTTCAAAATCAGCAAGAATGATTTCCAGCACAA